>ERZ836877.1667-NODE-1667-length-32701-cov-5.217730_pt1 | contig 32701 bp, 25 predicted proteins | sample MGYA00519469_ERZ836877 | MGnify/ENA primary metagenome ERZ836877 (study PRJEB31850, sample SAMEA3708809) | human gut metagenome | biome: human gut; feature: human-associated habitat; material: faeces | place: China | collected 2014 ... | reverse complement strand
CTCGTCACCCCATTGCAGGCCGAGGATAACGTCAACTTTTTTCATTGTATCCGGTTCTGTTTTATGTTTGCAAAAGACATTTTTTGCATCCAAAGGTACGAATTATTATCCGAAACGCCCAAGCCGCGCGACGGACTTTTCAACAAATTATGAAGAAAAACCGTCCGAAAAGGACGGTTTTTTGTCGTAAACGGGAAAATAACGCGCACGGAAGCGGGGCCGTTCCGCCCGGAACCGAAATCCCCGCAACGGCCCGCCGGGCCGTTTCATGCCGGAAATCACTTGCGGACGAGTTCGGTCGTTCCGTTGAAGTCGACGCTTTGCGAGGCGAGGCAGTAGACCGTGGCAAGGGAGGGGTTGCCGCGCACGTCGGCACGCAGCCCCGAGGCGCAGGAGGTCACGTCCAGCGACCCCGCGAGGGCATTGTCCGGACAAAGAAGCGTTGCGAGCGAGGCGTTCGACTGCAAATCGAGGCGCGGCAGCGAGTTGCCGCCGCAATCGAGGTATGCGAGGCCACGCAGGCCGTTCACGTCGAGCGACACAAGGCCGTTGTCCGAGCAGTCGAGCCATTCGAGGCGCGTCATCGTGACGTCCAGCCGCGTGAGCGCGTTGCCCCGGCAGTCGAGCCGTTCCAGACGCGTGAACTCCTTCAGGTCGGAGAGCGACGCGACGCCCCGTTCCGGACACTCCACCGTGCGGACACGCTGCGCCTCGTAGCGCGAGATGCGGCCGTCGCCATCGACGTCGAATTCGCCCAGACAGTAGGCCTCGAAGGCCTTGTCGTAAAATGTCAGGTAGATGTATCTGTTCTTCTCGTCGCGCTCGTCCTCGGCAAGGCCGCAGGCCGCCGAGAGCAGTAGGAGCAGGACGGGAAGGGCGCGGACCATAGGCGGCGTCAGATGTTCACGTCGTCGTCGGAGGCGTCCGAAGCGTCCGAGCTGTCGTCGTCGCCCTGAATGTCGTCGGCCCCCTTGATCTCGTCGTCGTAGTAGTCCTTGTCGTCGTCGTCGTGCGAATTGTCGTCGACCTTCACGTCGATCTTCACCATGTAGGCTATCTCGTCCGTATCATAGGGAACGGCATAGAAAAAATCGCCGTTGGGCTTGTCGACACGGATCATCGCATCGGTGAATCCCAGCGGGTATTTCGCCTTCACAGCCTCCTGCAACTCGGGGCTGAGGTTATGAAAACTCGTCGCAATATGTTTCTTCACGATATTCGGTTTAGTCATGGTAGTGTCTCGAAATTTTTTGCAATTATAAGCAAAATTTGAATATCGCACCACATCTGCAATTTTTTTTTGCATTTTTTTTGATTTTACACCAAATTCACCCGTTGTTAAGGACAAAATATGTAACTTTACACACGTTATTTAAGGATTATGGTACGCGAACGGATCGAGGAGCTGCGCCGGCAGCTCGAACTGCATAACTTCAAATATTACGTCGAAAACGCCCCCGAGATTTCGGATTTCGAGTTCGACGCGATGATGCGCGAACTTCAGGATCTGGAGCGCGCACACCCCGAATACGCCGACCCCAACTCGCCTTCGGTGCGCGTGGGAAGCGACCTGACGGCCGAGTTCCGGACCGTGAAGCACCGCTACGCGATGCTGTCGCTGGGCAACACCTACTCGCTGGACGAACTGCACGAGTTCATCGGCCGCATCGAGCGCGAAGCCGGGGCCACGGACTACGTCTGCGAACTGAAATTCGACGGCACGGCCATCTCGCTCACCTACGAGCACGGACGGCTCGTGCGCGCCGTGACCCGCGGCGACGGCGTCGAGGGCGACGACGTGACGACCAATGTCCGCACCGTGCGCACGGTGCCCCTGCGCCTGCGGGGCACGGACTGGCCCGACCTCTTCGAAATCCGCGGCGAGATCCTGATGCCCTACGCCTCGTTCGACCGCCTCAACGCCGAGCGCGAGGCCAACGGCGAGCAGCTCTTCGCCAACCCCCGCAACGCCGCCGCCGGGACGCTCAAGCAGCAGTCGTCGGCCGTGGTGGCCCGGCGCGGACTGGACTGCACGCTCTACCAGCTGGCGGGCGACGAGCTGCCCTTCACGAGCCATTGGGAGAGCCTCGAAAAGGCCCGCCAGTGGGGGTTCAAGGTCTCGGACGCGGCGCGCATCTGCCGCAGCGTCGCCGAGATCGACGCATTTATCGAACACTGGGACACCGCACGGCGCCGCCTGCCCTTCCCGACGGACGGCGTGGTGATCAAGGTCAACGACTTCGCCGTCCGGCGCCAGCTGGGATTCACGGCCAAGGCCCCCAAGTGGGCCGTGGCCTACAAGTTCAAGGCCGAACGGGCCGCCACGCGGCTCGACAGCGTGTCGTTCCAGGTAGGACGCACCGGGGCTATCACGCCCGTCGCCAACCTCGAACCGGTGCTGCTGGCCGGAACCACCGTGCGGCGCGCGACGCTGCACAACGCCGAGCAGATGGCCCAGCTGGACATCCGCCCGGGCGACACGGTCTACGTCGAGAAGGGCGGCGAGATCATCCCGAAGATCATCGGCGTGGACCTCGCGCAGCGTCCGGCCGACAGCCGTCCGTTCGAGTACATCACCGTATGCCCCGAGTGCGGGACGCCGCTGGTGCGCTACGAAGGCGAGGCCAAGCACTACTGCCCCAACCAGAGCGGATGCCGGCCCCAGATAATCGGGCGCATCATCCACTTCATCCGCCGCAAGGCCCTCGACATCGAGGGGCTGGGCGAGGAGACCGTCGAACTGCTCTACGAAAACGGACTCGTGCGCGACGTGGCGGACCTCTACGACCTGCGGGCCGAACAACTGGCCCCCCTGCCCCGGCTGGGCGAGAAGTCGGCCGACAACATCATCCGCTCGGTGGAACGCTCGAAGGCGGTTCCCTTCCAGCGCGTGCTGTTCGGGCTGGGAATCCGCTTCGTGGGCGAGACCACGGCCAAATACCTCGCCGAGCATTTCCGCTCGCTGGACGCCGTGATGCGGGCCACGCGCGAGGAGCTGGTCGAGGCCGACGAGGTGGGCGGACGCATCGCCGACGCCATCATCGAATACTTCGCCGAGGAAGACAACCTGCGGATCATCCGCCGCCTGCGCGCCGCGGGGCTGCAATTCGAAGCCGAGGCGCGCCGCCTGGCGTCGGAGGCGCTGGCGGGCCGGAGTTTCGTGGTCTCGGGCAAGTTCACGCGGAGCCGCGACGAAATGAAGGAGCTGATCGAACTGCACGGAGGCCGGAACCTCGCGGCGGTGTCGGGCAGCGTCGACTACCTCGTGGCGGGCGACAAGATGGGCCCGGCGAAGCTGAAGAAGGCCGAGAAGCTGGGCGTAAGGATCATCTCCGAGGAGGAGTTCATCCGGATGGTCGAGGGCGGCGGTCCGGCAGAGAAGGCCCCGCAGCAGGGCGAACTTTTTTAATCGGGAAATTCCGGCCGCGCTGCGACAACTGCGGCGACAGGCGAGGGCAGTCGCTTGCGAATTGCCAGGCCGCCAAAGCAGAAACGGAGTGTGTTTTTACGCCGTAAGCCCCTTCCGAGGGAGGGGTTCAGGGCGGGACCAGACTTGTAAACGCGGCAAAATGCCGCGAGGCGGTTTTGCCGCGAAAGAAAAATAAGAGTGAACAAAATCAGATAACGTAAATCAGGAATACTTATGCTACAATCCAAACTCGCAGGCGTGGGCGCCGCGATGATCACCCCTTTCACGGCAGACGGCCGCGTCGACTACAAGGCGCTGGCCCGCATGATCGACTACGTGATCGACGGCGGCGTGGACTACATCGTCGCACTCGGCACCACGGCCGAGACCCCCACGCTCTACATGCCCGAACGCGCCGTGATCGCCATGTTCATCACCAACCAGATCGCAGGCCGCGTGCCGCTGGTGATGGGCTGCGGCGGCAACTCCACCTCGGAGGTGCTGGACCAGCTGCGCGAATTCGACCTGCGGGGCGCCGACGCCATTTTGAGCGTGACGCCCTATTACAACAAACCTTCGCAGGAGGGTCTCTACCAGCATTTCCGCACCGTCTCGGAGCATTCGCCCCTGCCGGTGATCCTCTACAACATCCCGGGCCGCTCGGGCGTCAACATGACCGCCGAGACCACGCTCCGCTGCGCCGCCGACTTCCGCAACGTCATCGGCATCAAGGAGGCGTCGGGCGACATCGGGCAGATGCAGCGCATCCTGGACAACCGTCCCGAGGGATTTCTCGTGCTGTCGGGCGACGACGGCATGGCCATCGAGCTGATGCGCCGCGGAGGCGACGGCGTGATCTCCGTGGCGGCGAACGCCTTCCCGCAACGGTTCATGGAGTGCGTGAACCATGCCAAGGCGGGCGACTTCGACGCGGCGGAAAAGGCTTATGCCGCGCTGGACGAAGCCGTGCACGCGCTCTTCGAGGAGGGCAACCCCGTGGGCGTGAAGTGCGCCCTCTCGGTGATGGGACGCATCGGCGACACGATGCGCCTGCCGCTGGTCGCCGGATCGGGAAAACTCCGCGCGAAGTTCGAAGAGCTGATCGCCAGATACGATTTGCGCTGATTTTGCGTTTGTACCGGAAACGACCGCTATGAAACGATTGCTGCTTCTCTCACTGCTGGTTCCGGCGCTGGCCGCCGCCGGAGTCCCCGACGAGGACATGATCCTCGACCGGACGATGGACGCCCAGTCCGCGTTCTACTACCCCGCGCTGATGATGCGCTACAACGCGGGCGACGAGACGCTGACCGACGAGGATTACCACTACCTCTACTACGGATACGCCTACCGCGACGAATACAAGCCGCTGGCCGTGAACCCCGATCTGGACAAAATGCTGATGCTGGCCTCGGGCATCGACCCCGACAAACCCGACAGGGCCACGCTGGAAACGATGGTCTCGGTGGGAAACGACGCCCTGAAACGCGATCCGTTCAGCCCCAAAATCCTCAACCTCATGTCGTTCGCCTACGGTGCGCTGGGCGACAAGGAGCAGGAAAAAGCCTGGTCTGACCGCATGAACGGCGTCATCCGCACGATCCTCGGCTCGGGCGACGGATTCACGCAGAAGACCCCGCGCCATGTGCTGATGTTCGACCACGCGCTCGACGTGCTGGCCGCCGAAGGGCTTTCTTTCGGCAAGGCGCGCATCGTCAGCCGCACGGTGGAGTTCGTGCCGCTGGTCGTTCCCTATGTGGTCGAGGGCAAGAAGCGCAAGGGATTCTATTTCGATTTCAGCCGTGTCTACTGGAACAAACCCGAGGGTTACACCTACCAGCGCGACCGCACGTGGCAGTTCAACAACCTCAAACCCCGCACCTATAAATGATCCGCATTCTCCGGCATACGCTCTGCCTCGTCCTGCTGCTGACGCTCGCGGCCTGCGAAAAAGACCGCGAGCCGCGAATCGAGGTCTCGACGGGAGAGATTCACCTCCCGGGCGACGCTTCGTCCGGAACGACGTTCACCGTGTCGGCCGAAGAACCGTGGACGCTGTCGTATACCGGCGAGGGATTCGCCGTGACGCCGGACGGCGGCGCCCGCGGGGAGACGACGGTCACGGTGACCGCCTCCGAACCCAACTCCGCCAAGGCGCGCCGGAAGCTGGGCACGATAACCGTCCGCCACCCCGCCAACAAGGACGGCTATCCGGTCGAGGTCTACCAACGGCCCGCCGTGGCGACGCAGACCCTTCTGCTGTATATGCCCGGGTTAAGCCTGATCAACTATTACGAGCGCAACATCGAGGGCGTCAGTGCGGCCGTGACGAACCAAATCCCGGGCGACGGGCGCATTCTGGTCTGCTATCAGCCCGAGAAGCATTCGTCGGCCGTCCTGCAGGAGATCCGTTACGACCCGGCGACGGAACGGTGCGAGCGAACGACGCTCAAAACCTACGACGGCTTCAACGCCGGAAACCCCGAAAAGGTGCGGCAGCTGTTCGCCGATGCCGCGGAGCTGGCTCCGGCCCAAAACTACGGGCTGATCATCGGCTGCCACGGCAAGGCGTGGATTCCGGTCGCCAGCGGCTCGCTCTCCTACTCGATGCGGCGTTCCGCCGAGGACGACCTATGGGCCGCGCCCCCGGGGGCCAAGCAGACCCGTTCGTTCGGCGACAAGGGCTACGAGCTGAACATCACGGAGCTGAAGGAGGCGCTCGAAGCGCAGCAGTTCCGTTTCGACTACCTGATCTTCGACGACTGCTTCATGGCCAACATCGAAACGCTCTACGACCTGCGTTCGGTCATCGGCTACATCGTGGCGTCGCCCTGCGAGGTCATGGGCGACGGATTCCCCTACGACCGGATCGTCCCCCACCTGTTCGAAACGGGACCGGTCGCGGACCGGCTCGCGGAAACCTGCCGGGAGTTCTGGAACCTCTACGAAAACGAATACCAGAGCACGACCTGGAAAGAGCAGTCGGGCTGCATCTCACTGGCCGTCACGTCGCAGCTGGACGCGCTGGCGGAGGTGATGCGCCGCATCAACGAAAAAGGCAAACAGCCGTTCGAACTCTCGCAGCTCCAGTACTACGAGGGACTGATGACACACCTTTTCTACGACTTGGGGCATTACGTCGAATTGAGCTGCGGCGACCCGGCGCTCGTCGAGGAATTCACGACGCAACTCGACCGGGCATTTCCCCCCGAAAGCCGTCTGTGCACGAAGCAGTTCTATTCCCAATACAACAACGGGTCGAACCCCGTGCATTTCTATACGGGCGTCTCCGTGAGCGAGCCTTCGACGAAGTACGTCGCCGAAAACCGGATGACGAACTGGTATCGGGACACGCATTAAATGAAATGAAAAGAGCGATTCTCACGAATCGCTCTTTCCATTTATTCATACTGCCCGGACTTCAGCCGCTCCACCTCCTCGCGGGTCAGGAACCGCCACGCTCCGCGCTTGAGGTTCTTCTTCGTGAGACCCGCATAGTAAACGCGGTCGAGTTTGGTCACGGTGTACCCCAGGAACTCGAAAATACGGCGCACGATGCGGTTGCGGCCCGAGTGGATCTCGATGCCCACCTCCTGCTTGTTCTCCTTGACGTAGGAAATCTCGTCGGCGAAGATCTCGCCGTCTTCGAGCGTGACGCCCTCGGCGATGCGGTCCATGTCGGCGCGCGTCAGAGATTTGTCGAGCGTCACCTGGTAGATTTTCTTCTTCTTGTAGGAAGGGTGCGTCAACTGCTTCGTAAGGTCGCCGTCGTTGGTGAACAACAGCAGCCCGAGGCTGTTCTTGTCGAGACGTCCCACCGGGTAGATGCGCTCCGTGCAGGCGCCCGAGACCAGCTCCATGACCGTCTTTCCGGCATGGGGATCGTCGAGCGAAGTGACGTAGCCCTTGGGCTTGTTCAGCACCAGGTAGACCTTCTTCTCGCCCTGCACCGGCTCGTCGTTGAACCGCACTTCGTCGGTCGGCAGCACCTTGGTTCCCAGTTCGGTGACGATCTTGCCGTTGACCGAAACGACGCCCGCCGTGATGAAATCGTCGGCCTCGCGGCGCGAGCAGATGCCCGACTGGGCGATGAAGCGGTTCAAGCGCATCTCGCCCGTCTGCTTCTCGGGATTGAATTTCGGATACGACGCCGGTTTGTCGTCGTGTTTCTTATAGGCAGGTTTGAACGGTTTGTCGACGAACTTCCGGTCGCCGAATTTCTTATCCCCGAATTTTTTCTCGCCGAACTTCTTCTCGCCGTAGGGCTTGTCGCCGAACTTCTTGGGTCCGAATTTCTTCTCGCCGTAGGCCGGCTTGTCGCCGTAACTGCGGCGCGGACGCTCCTCGTCGCTGCGGTGACGGTCACCGTCGTAGCGGGGTTTGTCGCCGAAGGAACGCCGCGGACGGTCGTCGTCCTGACGCTGACGGTCGCCATACGAACGCGGCTTATCGTCATACTGACGCTGACGGTCGCCATAGGGACGCGGGCGGTCATCATACGAACGGCGCGGGCGGTCGCCCTCCCCGCGGGATTTGTCGCCGTAGTGCGGCTTCTCGAAGACCGGACGGTTGTCGGCCGTGAAATGGGGGTTATACGAAGCCCGGCGTTCGGGCCTGTTTTCAAAGGAGGGTTGCTCCGAATCGGCGGCATCACGCTGCAAACGCGGGCGACGCTCGACACGCTCCGCCGTAGCCACTACGGTGCGCTTGCGTTTGTCGCGTCCGAAGCGTTCGAGCACCTGGGTCGAGTCGTTTTTAGGATCTTTCATTTTCTATTCGTCTAATAAATTATCGGGGGCAGGGACCGGAACGTGCCGACCGGGTTCACGCGCGTGATACCGGACGCAGCCCGTCCGAGCCGGTTTCCACCCGGCAAAGGTAATCCATTTTTCCGGATTATAACACATAACGTGCCCGATTTCAACCGTTTTGGGAATAATTGCGCCGGAAGGCGACAAAACGCCTGCTTTTGCCGTATCTTTGCCGAAAAATAACTCCCCGACGACCGGCGGCATTCCGGCAGAAGCCCCGCGCCGCCCGGCATCGGCTGCGACACCCGATCCTGCGTTATGAACATGAACCGCGAAATACTGCGCATTGCGCTCCCCAATATCGTCTCGAACATCACCGTGCCGCTCATGGGCATCGTATCGACCGCCATCGCCGGACACTGGGGAGCCGACTCCGCCGCCACGATCGGCGCGCTGGCCATCGGCGTCTCGATCTTCAACTTCATCTACTGGAACTGCTCGTTCGTGCGCATGGGAACCAGCGGGCTGACGGCCCAGGCGTTCGGCGCGGGCGACTTCCGCGAGTGCACCAACATGCTGGCCCGCGCGCTGTCGGTGTCGGCGGTGATGGGTGTGCTGATGATCCTGCTCCAATACCCCGTGGGAGAACTGGCCCTCTGGGCCATGAACGGCAGCGAAATGACCCGCGACTACTTCTACGCCCGCATCTGGGCCGTGCCGGCGGGCATCGTGCTCTTCGGGTTCAACGGCTGGTTCACGGGGATGCAGAACGCCATATTCCCCATGCTGACGGCCGTCACGGTCAACATCGTGCACATCCTTTGCAGCCTCTGGTTCGCCTTCGGGATGGATATGGGCATCGTGGGCATCGCCTACGCCTCGGTGATCGCCCAATGGACCGGCGTGGCGCTCTCGGCGCTGCTGCTCGCCGCCAAATACCGTCCGATCCTCACCGGGATCGACTGGTCGGAGGTGCTGGACCTCAAACCGCTGAAGACGTTCTTCATCATCAACCGCGACATCATCCTGCGCACGTTCTGCATCGTCGCGGTCTACACCTTCTTCACCGGGGCGTCGGCACGCATGGACGACCCCGCGCTGCTGGCCGTGAACACCCTGCTGCTGCAACTCTTCACGCTCTTTTCCTACATGAACGACGGCTTCGCCTACGCCGCCGAGGCGCTCACGGGACGCTTCATCGGGGCGCGCGACAGCGTGTCGCTGCGCGACTGCCTGCGGAGGTGCATCGCCTGGGGAACGCTCGTATCGGTGGCCTTCGTGGGGATTTATCTCGTCTGGTGGCGCGACCTGGTGGGCGTGTTCGTAGATCACTCGGCACCCAACGCCGGGGTGATCGAGGAGCTGGCGGGACGCTACATCGTCTGGATCATCCTCATCCCGATCGCCTCGGCCATGCCCTTCATCATGGACGGCATCATGGTCGGAGCCACCGAAACGCGCGTCATGCGCGACTCGATGTTCTGGGCCACGGCGGCCTATTTCGCCATTTACTACGCCTGCTACCCGCTGATCGGCAACAATGCCCTATGGCTGGCCTTCACGCTCTACATGTTCCTGCGCGGAGTGCTGCAATACGCCATGACCCGCCGGCTGAAAACCATCTACGACAAGATCGCGTAAGGCCCGGACAACCGCCCGCCGGCACGGAAGGAGTGTCCCCGAAAGAAAATCGCCCCCGCCGAAGATGCTTCCGGCAGGGGCGAAACCGTAAAAACAGGACCTTCCGGACCGTCTATTCCGCGACGCCTTTCCAGTCGTCGCGGAACTGCTCGGAGCCGGTCTTTTTGGCAAAAATGCACCGGTTGTCGTAAACGTCGGCCTCGGCATCGGTCAGCTCCCGCGACCACGCCACGCGGCCCGAACGGTCGGCGCCGGGGCCCGTACACCGCCACTCGGCATAGTACACGTCGCCTTTGCGCGCCGCGTCGTGCCAGTCGCGCCACCCCTCGGGACGAATCGCCGCGGGAAATTCGCACTCCAGCCACACGGTGCGGGCCGTCGATTTCCACGGACGCCCGAGGTAAACCCGCGTCACCCCTTCGGCCGCCGTCACACGGCAGCAGGAGAAGACGAATCCGTATTCGTTGCGCTCGGTGGTCGAAGCGGCCGTGATGAAACTGTCGGCCTTGCAATGGATCGTCGAACACTCGAACAGCACGATCGAAGGGCCGAAAATGAAATCGGTGGTTCTCTCGATATAACAATTCTCGACATGTACGCGCGAAACGTAGCTGCGAGCAAAGAAGGTGTCCTGATCGCCGATGAGCGCACAATGATACAGATGGATGCGGTCGCCGCGGGTTTCGAGCGCCACGGCCTGCCCTACCCTTCCGGCATCGTTCTCGACGGTCAGGCAATCCAGATAGACATCGTCGGCCTGAACGGACATCGTATAGCTGTCGTAGGTGGTCAGCTCGCGGCCGTCGACGACTTTGCCGGCATAGTCGCCCCAGACGATGCGGGTTTCAGCCATTTCATCGCCCAGAATCCGGACCTTGTCCTTATAGACGTCGAGCGTCACCTTCTCGCGATAGACGCCGGGCATAATCCGCACCGTGCGCCACTCCGCAGGCTTCGACGGCAGGGCGTCGAAACACGCCTGAATGGTCCGGAAATCCCCGCCGCCGTTGCAGTCGACGGTATAGACCGTCTCTGCCGAGGCGACGAACGAGGACAGGAGAAGGATCGTTATGATTACAGCGGATTTCATCATAGGTTCGGTGAACGCAATTACACGCTACAACGTCACCCCCGTCTTGAAGATGGCGATCTCCTTGAAACCCGTCTCCTCGTGCTTGAGACGCTCGCCGCCGGCCGTGGCCAGCACCTTGCCGATGAAACGCTCCAGCACGGCCTGCAGCTCCTCGTCCTCGACCAGCGTGCCGGCGTTGAAGTCGATCCAGTTGGCCTTGAACTCCGCGAGCTGCGTGTTGGTCGAAATCTTCATCGTGGGCACGAACGACCCGAAAGGCGTGCCGCGTCCCGTGGTGAAGAGCACCAGCTGGCAGCCCGAGAGAGCCAGCGCCGAAGCGGCCACCAGGTCGTTGCCCGGAGCCTGCAAGAGGTTCAATCCCGGCTTCGTGACGGGCTGTGCGTAGGTCAGCACGTCGACGACGGGCTGCGCCCCGCCCTTCTGCACGCAGCCGAGCGATTTCTCCTCAAGGGTCGTGATGCCGCCCTTCTTGTTGCCCGGCGAGGGATTTTCATAAATCGGCTGGTCGAACCGGCGGAAATAGCGTTTGAAATCGTTGATCAGCGAGACCGTTCCGTCGAAAACCCGGCGGTCTGCGGCGCGATCCATCAGGATCGTCTCGGCGCCGAACATCTCGGGAACCTCCGTCAGCACCGTCGTGCCGCCCTGCGCGATCAGCCAGTCGGAAAACAGCCCCACCAGCGGATTGGCCGTGATGCCCGAGAAACCGTCCGAGCCGCCGCACTTCAAGCCCACCTTGAGGTAAGCGAGCGGAAGCGGCTGACGCTTATCGGCTTTGGTCTTTTCCACCAGCCCGCGGCAGATTTCGAATCCCGCCTCGATCTCGTCCTCGACCTCCTGGGCGACGAGGAACTTCACCCGCTCGTCGTCCCATTGGCCGATCACCTCTTTCAGGGCCGACACCTGGTTGTTCTCGCACCCGAGGCCCAGCACCAGCACGGCGCCCGCATTGGGGTGACGCACCAGCGCGGCCAGCGCCCGCTGCGTATTGGCGTGGTCGTCGCCCAGCTGCGAACAGCCGTAATTGTGGGTGTAGACCCGCACGTCGTCGAGGTGCGAGCAGTCGCACTCGCGCTTCACACGCTCCGCGATGGCCTGCGCCTGCCCGTTGACGCACCCCACCGAGGGCACGATCCACAACTCGTTGCGAATGCCCATCGTATCGTTCCCGCGCAGGTAACCCATCACCCGCACGTCGCGCTTCGGGCACCCGACATCGTAAACCTTGGGGGCATAGGTGTATTCGAGGTCGTCGCGGAGGTTGGTTTTCAGGTTGTGCGTGTGAATCCACCCGCCCTGCGGCACGTCCTGCGTGGCGTGACCGATGGGATAGCCGTACTTCACGACGTTCTCTCCCGCGGCGATGTCGCGCAGGGCGAACTTATGGCCGCGCGCAACGTCCTCGCGGAGCGTCACGGCGACGCCCTCGACATCGAGCGTCTCGCCCTCGTGCAGGTCGTCGGCCAGTGCGACGGCGACATTGTCCGCAGCGTTGATTTTCAGAAACCGTTTCATATCAATAAAATAAGCCGCATGTCCGGGTCCCGCAAAGCCCCCGCCGAGGCGGGGGGGGGTTCGGGGGTGGGTCGGACTTGTGAACACGACCGGAGGCCGTGCCACGAACCGTCCGAAACGCCGCACCGGAACAGCTGACTGGTTACGCTCCTAAAAACTTCTTCAAGGCATCTTTCATGCCCAGCGTCTCGATGTCGCGGACATAGCCCGCAACGGTCCCGATGAAGCCCGGAACCTCCGAGAAATCGACGGTGAAGATGCCGCTCTCCTTCACGATCTTCGTGATCGTAGCCTCCATGTCGGCCGAATCCCAGTTGGCGCGGATGTAGTCCACGAACTCCCTCGTGTCGTCGGGTTCGAAACCGCTGTTCGGCCCGTAGAGGGTCATCAGCGCGGCGAACGTGAATGCTTCGCGTTCGGCCAGCCGCTGCGCCTTGAACCAGTTGTCGCGCACGGTCGGATAGTTGCGCGCCTCCCATTTCGAAAGCGAGTTGAGCGAAATGGACCGGAGCATGTGCTTGATGAAGGGGTTGTAGAAACGCTCCAGAATCCCGGCGGCGAACTTCTTCAGCTCGTCCCGGTCCTCGTCGATCATCGGGATCACCTCCTCGGCAACCATGTCGTTGACGAACCGCTCGATGTCGGGCGTATTGAAAGCGTCCATCACCGTCTCGCAGCCCATTTGCAGGGCGATGGGCACCATGCCCGTATGCGACCCGTTTAGGATGCGGACCTTCTTGTCGCGGAACTGCTTGATCGACGGCATGAAGATCACATGCAGCCCCGCCTTGTCCAGCGGCAGCTCCTTCATCACCTCCTTGTAGCCCGGACCGCCGATAGCCCACAAGTGGTACAATTCGGCCTTCACCACAAGGTTGTCGTCATAGCCGATCTCCTCCCTGATCTCGCCGATCTGCTCGCGCGGGAATCCCGGCACGATGCGGTCCACGAGCGTGTCGCAGAAATGACAGTTCTTTTCGACCCAGTCGATGAAATCCTGCCCGAGTTTGTGGTATTCGGCGTGTCTGATGACGTATTCGTGGAGCGTCGAGCCGTTGTTCTCGATCAGCTCGCAGCAGATGATGCAAAGGCCCTTGGTCGGGTCGCCGTTGAAATGTTTGAACCGCTTGTACAGCAGCGCCGTCATCTTGGCGGGGTACGATTTCGGAGGACAGGCCGTCAGATCGTCGCCCTCCTCGTAGCGGATGCCCGCCTCGGTGGTGTTCGAAATGGTGATCTTCAGCTCCGGCGAGAGGAAATACGCCTCGTATTTCGCATAGTCCACATAGGGATTGAACGAATCCATGATGCTCTTCACCAGCCGCACGTCCTTCTTGGGCCGTTTGTTCTCGATGCCCTCCAGATAGACGTGGTACATGTTGTCCTGCCGGTGCATCAGGTCGATCATCCCCAGCACCTTGCGCTCGGGGTCGATGATCGGCTGGCAAACGGCCACGCCTGCATCCATGACGCCCTTCTCGTTGGCGATGTCGATCTGCCAGTCCACGAAGGCTCTCAAGAAGTTGCCTTCGCCGAATTGCAGGATGCGAACGGGACGGCCGACCGTTTCGACGGTCGACTTGTTCAGTTGCTTGATCATTGTATGTCCGGTTTTTAAGTTAATCCAATACAATCGGTTTGTATTTCGGAACCAGCGTCTTCATCACGATCCAGCCGATGAGGTAAGCCACGGCGCAGATGCAGAAGACGACGAAATATCCGGCGGGCTTACCCTCGAAACCCATGAACTGCATCGCCGTTTCGTCGGCATATACGAACAGCCAGCCGGCGAACCATTGCAGGATCATCGAGCCTACGCCGCCGGCCATGCCGCCGATGCCCGTCACGGTGGCGATCGCCGACTTGGGGAACATGTCGCCGATGGTCGAGAAGATATTGGCCGACCACGACTGGTGCGCCGCGCCGCCCAGACCGATCAGGATGATCGGGAACCACGGCGAGATCGTGCCCATGGGCTGCGCCAGCAGCACCAGCAGCGGAATGAACGCGAAGATCAGCATGGCGCGCATGCGTGCCGCATAGGGGTTCAGCCCCGTCTTGTTGATGATGATCGTCGGAAGCTTGCCGCCGTAGATCGACAGCATCGTGATGGCATAAAGCGTGAAGATCAGCGCCACGCCCAGCCCTTCGGACATCTTGATCCCGAACTGCGAATTGAGGTACGAGGGGGTCCAGAAGAGGAAGAACCACCACACGCCGTCGGTCATAAACTTGCCGAAGGCGAAGGCCCACGTCTGTTTGAACGAGAGCGTTCTCCAGAACGAGATCTTCTCGCCCTCCTGCTCCTTGCCGACCGTCTCGCCGTCGACCACTTCGTGCTGGTCCTGCTCGATATACTCCAGCTCGGCGGCATTCACCTTCGGGTGGTCCGAGGGTTTCTTGTACATGAAGACCCAGAAGCCCATCCAGACGAAGCCCAGGGCGCCGATCACGATGAAGGCCATCTCCCAGCCCCAGGCCTTCGCCAGCAGCGGAATGGTCAGCGGGGCGAACAGCGCGCCGATCGAAGCGCCGGCATTGAAGATCGAGGTGGCGTAGGCGCGGTCCTTCTTGGGGAAGTACTCGGCGGTCACCTTGATGGCTGCCGGGAAGTTGCCCGCCTCGCCCAGGGCAAGGATGCAGCGCGCGGCGATGAAGAAATACATGCTGACCATGGCGATGGTCGCGGCCAGGGCCGACCCGGCCTCGACGGCGCGCAGCGCGGCGGCGTCGGGAAGCCCCACCCATGCCTCGGTGGCGATGCCGCAAAGGGCGTGCATGCAGGCTCCCATCGACCAGACGCCGATGGCCCACAGATAACCTTTCTTGGTGCCCATCCAGTCGATGAAACGGCCCGCGAAGAGCATGCAGACGGCATAGACGATCGAGAAGATCGAAGTGATCAGCCCGTAGTGGTACTCGTTCCAGTGGAATTCGGGCTTGATGAACTCGTCCCACGTCAGCGAGAGCACCTGACGGTCGAGGTAGTTAACGGTCGTTGCGAAGAAGAGCATCGCACAGATGACCCAGCGATACTGCGTCATCTTCCCAGCGAGAGTCGATTTGTTGTTTGTCATTATGGGGTTTAATTAAGTAGTGTTCAGGAATTGGTGAGCCGCAGAAACGGCGTCCGGCGGCAGAGCGGGGCCGCCGCCGAACTACCGAACTTACGGAATCGGTTTTAACGCACCCGGGCGATCACGTCCAGAGCGAAACGGCATTTTTCGGTGATCGCCGCCCAGTCCTTCGCGGCGACGACCTCTTTCGGGAAGAGCTGCGAGCCCATGCCCACGCAATAAACGCCGGCCTTGAACCACGCCGTGAGGTTCTCCTCGGTGGGTTCCACCGCTCCGGTGGCCATGATGTTCGACCACGGCAGCGGGGCCTTGACGTTCTTGACGAACGACGGACCGCCCACGTTGCCCGCGGGGAAAACCTTCGTCAGGTCGCAGCCCAGTTCCTGCGCCGTGCCGATCTCCGTCACCGAACCGCAGCCAGGGGTGTAGGGAACCAGATGGCGGTTGCAGACCCTGGCCACCTCGGCGTTCAGGTAGGGACCCACGACGAAGTTGGCGCCGTACTGCATGTATATCGCGGCCGTCGGGGCGTCGACCACCGAACCGATACCCAGGATCATCTCCGGGCACTCCGCGGCGGCGAATTTCACCAGACGGATGAACACCTCCGAAGCGAAATCGCCGCGGTTGGTGAACTCGAAAGCGCGCACGCCGCCTTCGTAGCAGGCTTTCACGACCTGCTCGGCCACGTCGGCGTCGGAATGATAGAATACGGGAACCATGCCGGTCTTACCGATGGCCTCCAGAACTTGCATTTTATTGAAGCGAGCCATAATTTTTAATTCTTAATTTTTCATTTTTAATTATCTCTGCACCCGTCCGCTGGCATTGCCTCCGGCCAACGACTCGACCTCCTCGGCCGATACGAGGTTGAAGTCGCCGTTGATCGTGTGCTTCAGGGCCGATGCTGCCACGGCAAATTCGAGGGCCTCGCCCTGCGTCGGCTTGGTCAGCAGGCCGTGGATCACGCCGCCCGAGAACGAGTCGCCGCCGCCCACGCGGTCGATGATCGGGTCGATGTCGTAACGCTTCGACTCGTAGAACTCCTCACCGTTGTAGATCATGGCTTTCCAGCCGTTGTGCGTCGCCGAGAACGACTCGCGCAGGGTCGAGATCACATACTTGAACCCGAACGTCGCGGCCATCTGGCGGAAGATGCCCTTGTAGCCCTCGGCGTTGGTCTCGCCGCCCTCGACATCGGCGTCGGGCTTGAACCCGAGGCACAGCTCGGCGTCCTCCTCGTTGCCGATGCAGACATCGACGTACTGCATCAGGGGCTTCATAATCGACTGCGCCTTCTCCTTGGTCCAGAGCTTCTTGCGGAAGTTCAGGTCCACCGACACCGTCACGCCGTGACGCCTGGCGGCCTCGCAGGCCAGACGGGTCAGTTCGGCGGCCTTGTCCGAAATCGCGGGCGTGATGCCCGACCAGTGGAACCAGTCGGCGCCCTCCATGATGGCGTCGAAGTCGAAATCCTGCGGATCGGCCTCGGCGATCGACGAATGCGCACGGTCGTAGATCACCTTCGAGGGACGCATCGAGGCCCCGGTTTCGAGGTAATAGATGCCCACGCGGTCGCCGCCGCGGGCGATGAAATCGGTCCTCACGCCGTATTTGCGCAGCGCATTGACCGCCGACTGGCCGATCTCGTGCTTCGGGAGCTTCGAGACGAAGTAAGCCTCGTGGCCGTAGTTGGCGCACGAAACGGCCACGTTGGCCTCGCCGCCGCCATAGACGACGTCGAACGAATCGGACTGAACGAAGCGCGTGTTTCCGGGCGTCGAAAGACGCAGCATGATTTCACCTAATGTTACGATTTTCATGGTATTATGACAGCTTAAAATTTGAAATAGTCCTTGGCGTTGCGGTAGCAGATGCCCTCGATGATCTCCCGGCCGATGAAGTCGATCTCCGAGGCGGGCAGCAGGCCCTGCTCGATGTCGTTGCCCACGAGGTTGCACAGCGTGCGGCGGAAATACTCGTGGCGCGGGTACGAAAGGAACGACCGCGAGTCGGTCAGCATGCCCACGAAGCGGCTCAACAGACCCAGCGTCGAGAGGGCGTTCATCTGTTTCTCCATGCCGTCCTTCTGGTCGAGGAACCACCACCCCGAGCCGAACTGGATCTTCCCGGCGCCGTAGCGGCCATCCTGGAAATTGCCGATCATCGTGGCCACCAGCTCGTTGTCGCGGGGATTGAGGTTGTAGACAATGGTCTTCGCAAGGCGGTCGTTGCGGTCGAGCATGTCGAAGAATTTCGACATCTGCCTGCCGACCGTGAAGTCGCCGATCGAGTCGAAGCCCGTATCGGGACCCAGCCGGCCGAACATGCGGCTGTTGTTGTTGCGGATGGCACCGTAGTGGAACTGCTGGGTCCAGCCGGCCTCATGGTCCATCGTGGCGAACTCGACCAGCATGGCAGTCTTGAACTTGCGGATCTCCTCGGGCGTCAGCGTCTGCCCGCCGTATACCTTATTAAAAATAGCGTCGATCTCGGCCTGCGTATAATCCTCGGCATAGAACTCCTCGATGCCGTGGTCCGAAAGGCGGCAGCCGACCGACCCGAAGAACTTGTGACGCACGCGCAGCGCGTCGATCACATCGGCGAACTTCGTGATCGCGACGCCCGAAACCTCCGAAAGCTTCTCCATATAAGCGCGGAAATCGGCCGGAACCTCCACGGCCATCGCCTTGTCGGGACGCCACGTGGGGAGCATCTTCGTCGCAAAACCGTCCTCGCGGACCTTGATATGGTGTTCGAGCGAATCCACGGGATCGTCCGTCGTGCAGACCGCCTCGACGTTGTAGCGGCGCATCAGGCCGCGGGCGTGGTATTCGGGACGCTGCAACAGCGCCGTGCAATGGTCGTAAATCTCGCGGGCCGAAGCGGGGTTGAGCAGTTTCGTCACCCCGAAGGCGGTCTTCAATTCGAGGTGGGTCCAGTGGTAGAGCGGGTTGCGCATCGTATAGGGAACCGTCTCGGCCCACTTCTCGAACTTCTCCCAATCGGTCGTATCCTTGCCCGTGCAATACTTCTCATCGACCCCGTTGGTGCGCATGGCGCGCCATTTGTAGTGGTCGCCTTCGAGCCAGATCTTCGACAGGTTGTCGAAACGGTGATCCGAAGCCACGTACTCGGGAATCAGGTGGCAATGGTAGTCGATGATCGGCATCTTGGCCGCATGGTCGTGGTAAAGACGCTGCGCAGTCTCGGTCTGCAACAGGAAGTTGTCGTCGTTGAACTGTTTCATAAAAAATAAAAGCTATCGCGGTTAAATTTCTATACGTATCAGGCTCTTTTTCATAACGTAAAATTAGTAACTTTCCGCCACTCGGAATATGAAAAATTACCGAATTAAAGAATATTTGCCGTTTTGGTTGACCAATATACGGAAAAATTGTAAATTTGCCTACAAACAACGGAAAAACTTCAATTCTAATTTTATGAAAAAACCGATTATGTGGGTTGCAGCCCTCCTGACGGCCTCCTGCACACCCGCTTTGAAGGTCGAAGTCGCCAACACGACCCCGACCGAACGCGATGACGAAACCGTCGAAATCGCCTGGTCCGAAGTCGCCGCACTCAAAGGTGTGACGCCGGACAACATCGTCGTCCTGAACGACGACAACGAGCAGATCCCCTCGCAGGTCCTCTTCCGCGGCGGAACGGAGCCGCAGGCGCTGATCTTCCAGACCGACGCCGACCCGATGGAAAGCAAGCGGTTCAAACTGGTCACAGGCCAGCGCGAGAACTACCCCGCCGAGGCGTTCGGCCGCACGGTTCCCGAACGTTACGACGACTACGCCTGGGAGAACAACAAGGTGGCCTACCGCCTCTACGGCCCGGCGCTCGAAACCTCTCCCGAGAAACTCGTCACTCCGGGCATCGACGTATGGGTGAAGTGCACCGACAAACTGGTGATCGACGAGTGGTACGCCCGGGGCAACTACCACCACAACTACGGCGACGGCATGGACTGCTACAAGGTGGGCGTGACGCTCGGTTCGGGCGCATCGCTGCCCTTCGCCGGCGGTAAATTCTGGATGATGGGACACAACTACGCCACGGCCCGGACGCTCGACAACGGCCCGATCCGCACTTCGGTCGAATTGACCTACGCCCCGTTCGATGTCGACGGCACGCCCGTGACGCTCACCAAGGTCATCTCGCTCGACGCCAACCAGCGCTTCAACCGCATGGACAACATCTACGAAGGAGCATTCGCCGAGATGCCGATCGCCGCGGGCTTCGTGCGCCACGACGTGAAACAGATGCAGCGCGGCGAAGGCTGGATGGCCCTATGCGAGGCCGTTTCGGACTCGAAGAACCCCGCACGCGACGGCGACATCTACCTGGGCGTGATCCTGCCGGGAGCCGAGATGCTTACGGACACGCTGGGCCACGCCGTAGCCGTCAAGGCCGTGACACCCGGCCGGACGCTGACCTACTACGCCGGTTCGGGCTGGAGCCAGGGCGGCGTGGAGGACATGAAGGAGTGGATCGAAGAGATCGGGCAGGCGCAGGCCGCCGCCGTGACGCCGCTCAAAGTGACGGTCCTCAACTAAAAATCCGTCCAAAAAGGGCAGGCATGCCGTCCTGCTTTTTCCGAAAGGCCCGGTCCGACGACCGGGCCTTTCTCTGTCGGAACCCTTTCCCGAAGCGGGCGCAATCCGGCTTGCGATTGTCCGGCTTTTTACGTATATTTGTAACTCCTATTTCACAAAAATCATGGACAGACAAAAGATCGTTACCTTCGGGGAGATCATGCTGCGGCTCACGCCGCCCGACTACCTGCGTTTCAACCAGACGAACCTCTTCCGCGCCAGCTACGGCGGAAGCGAGGCCAACGTCGCCGTATCGCTGGCCAACTACGGCCTGCAAAGCGAATTCGTCACCCACCTGCCGGACAACCGGGTGGCCGACGCCTGCATCGACGACCTGCGCCGCTACGGCGTACGGACGGACGCCATCCTGCGCGGCGGCAAGCGGCTCGGGATTTACTACATGGAGGAGGCCGCCGCGATGCGCTCGTCGCACGTCGTATACGACCGCGCCGACTCGGCCTTCGACACCCTGCAACCGGGGATGATCGACTGGGAGGGAATCTTCCGCGGCGCCTTGTGGTTCCACTGGTCGGGAATTTCGGCCGCGGTGAGCGCCGGCACGGCGGCCGTGTGCGCCGAGGCGATTGCGGCGGCGCACGCGGCGGGACTGACCGTCTCGTGCGACATCAACTACCGCAAGAACCTCTGGAAATACGGCAAGGAGCCGCAGGAGGTGCTCCCGCCGCTGATGGAGCAGTGCGACGCCTTCTTCGGCACGGACGACGAATACGAAAAGGTGCTCGGCATGCAACTGCCGCAGTTTGCGGCCCGCGACGCCGCCTACCGTCCCGATACGGCGGGTTACGAACGGGCCTCGGCGGAGGTTGCGGCGCGCTTCCCCCGCTGCCGGAGCATCGTCTTCGGACTGCGCAGCGTATTGAGCGCCAACCACCACCTGATCTCAGGAACGCTCTACACGGGCGGACGTCTGCACTCCACGCGGGTTTACGACATCGACCCCGTGGTCGACTGCGTCGGCGTGGGCGACGCCTTCGTGGGCGGATTGCTCTACGGAATGGCCGCGCATCCCCACGACGCCCAGTTTGCGCTGGACTTCGGAACCGCGGCCTGCGCGTTGAAAAACACCGTGCCGGGCGACTACAACCAGTTCACGGCCGCAGAGGTCGAACAGCTGGCCCGCGGCTCCGTCTCGGGCCGCATCGCCCGCTAACCGGCGTAAGACGCCGGATTCAGGGTGCGGCCGGTTTGTCGGAATGCTGCTCCCCGGGCTCCGCGCCCGCACGGCCAAAAGGCGGGATTCAGGGTGCAGGGCGTTTTCATAATGCCATTTACCCCCCCCCATATGCAAAAAAGCCCGGCTTTCCAGCCGGGCTTTTTTCATAACGCCTGCCGAACGGGCGGCAGCGCAACTCCGTTCAAAGAGCGGGACCGGCGAACCATCACCGCTGAATCCCCGCCCGTCAGGCGGCTATTCGATGCCTTTCACCTGCTTGTAAAGGGCATTGTAGGTGTTGTACTTCTCCATGATGCCGGCCTCGTCGCGCAGACGGAAGCAGATGGATTTGAGGAACTCCAGCGTATCGACATCGTCGGGTTTGATCTGGTGCGCCTTCTCGAACCAGGGCACAGCCTCCTTGTAGACATCGTTGACGACTTTCAGATCGGCGTCGTAAACCGCCTGGCTGCTGTACTGCTTCTCGTTCATCTCCTTGTTGAGCGCGTCGCCCTTGATCGTATAGAACACACCCAGGTAGTAGTTGCCCTCGAACAGGTCGGGCTTCAGCTCCACGACCTTCTTGAACGATTCGATGCTCTGATCGTAGTCCTTCAGCGCGTAGAAGATACGGCCGCGGCCGAACCAGAGGTCCACGTTCGACGGGTTGTCCTCAATGGCCTTGTCGATCAGCGCGATCAGGTCGGCGGGGTCGCCCACGCCCTGCTCCGCGGTGTAAAGCTGCATCAGGCCGTCGAGAATGCGCTCGTTCTTCGGGAACTTCCCGATACCCGTCAGCAGCACGTCCTTTGCTTTCATAATATTTCCCTTGTCGAGGTCCTTCTGTCCGTAGAGGCAGTGGAAGAGGTAGTAATAGATATTACCCTCCTCGTCGGCATAGCCCAGGTCGATGGCCTTGGTCAGGTACTCGCCGCCCTTGGCGAACGACTTGGGGTTGTTCGAGCCGTCGACGGTCAGCAGGTAGCCCGCATAGTAGAGCAGCGCGGGGTCGGCCTTCTCGTAAGCCGGGCTGGACTGCGCCTCGAAAGCCGTCACGTAAGCGTCTGCGGCCTCGACGTAGTTGCCCGAGTCGATGCCGACGTTGCCCACCTGCGAGCAGAAGTCGCTGACCTGCTTCAGACCCTCCTTGACCTTCTCGGCCGTCTTGGGATCGAGTTCATAAGCCTTGTTGTAAGCCTCGATGGCCTTCTTGGGAGCGTCTTTCAGCACCCATTTGCTCTGCTTCCACGTCACGACCTTGTTGTCCTTGACGTAAGCCGTGAAATAGGGATACACCCATGCGTCGTACTCCGTGCCGTTGAGCGTCTCCTTCGTCGTCGACTTGGGTTCGCCGACAGCCAGTTTCAGCATCGTCGGTTCCATGTTGGCGAAGATGCTCTTCGTAGGCTCCACGGCCACCTCGTAGAAAGCCTTGCCGCGGGCGAGCCACGTCGCGGCCTTCGCCGCCTTCTTCTCGTTGGCGATGTCGGCGTCGCTCTTTTCGATCTTGGCGAGAAGGGCTTCCTTGTTCACTTTCTGGGCTTTCACGGCGGGAACTGCCACGAGCAGCGCCGCAAGAGCCGTCAAAATCGTTTTCTTCATGGTAAACTGAAATTTTAAAGTTTTTGTTGTTTCTTTTTCTTATTCCTCCGCGGGGGCGGCTCCGGGGGTTTCGCCTCCGGTCTCAACGCCTTCCGCGGGCTGCACTTCCTCCTCTTCCCCGGCAGCCGGCACGGCCATCACCGAAGCAATGGCGTCGCCCTCGCGGAGGTTGATGATACGCACGCCCTGCGTAGCGCGGCCCGCGAGGCGGATCTGGCTGACAGCGGTGCGTATGGTGAGTCCCGAACGGTTAATGATCATCAGGTCGTTGTCGTCGGTAACGGCCTGTATCGAAATTAGTTTGCCTGTCTTTTCCGTAATGTTGATGGTCTTCACGCCCTTTCCGCCGCGGTTGGTGATGCGGTATTCGTCCAGATCGGTACGCTTGCCGTAGCCGTTCTCGCTCAATACCAGCACGTCCTGCTTCGAATCGGGTTCCACGCAGATCATGCCGACCACCTCGTCCCCGTCCTCGATCGAGATGCCGCGCACTCCGGCGCCGACACGCCCGATCGGACGCACCGTCGATTCGTTGAAACGGATGGCCTTGCCGTCGCGGGCGGCGATCATCACCTCGGCGTTGCCGCTGGTGAGCTTGGCCTCGATCAGCTGGTCGCCCTCGCGGATGACGATGGCGTTCACGCCGTTCTGGCGCGGACGCGAGTAGGCCTCCAGTTTGGTCTTCTTGATCGTGCCGTCCTTGGTGCACATGATGATGTAGTTGTTGTTCACGTACTCCGCATCGGCCAGGCTCTTGACGTTGATGTAAGCGCGGACCTTGTCGTCCGGCTCGATCTGGATGACGTTCTGGATGGCGCGGCCCTTCGACGAACGGGCGCCTTCCGGAATCTCGTAGACCTTGAGCCAGAAGCAGCGGCCCTTTTCGGTGAAGAAGAGCATCGTATTGTGCATCGAAGCCACGTAGATGTGCTCGATGAAGTCCTCGTCGCGCGTGGCGCTGCCCTTGGCCCCCACGCCGCCGCGGTTCTGCGTGCGGTATTCGGCCAGCGGCGTGCGCTTGATGTAGCCCATGTGCGAAATGGTGATCACCATGTCGTCGTCGGCATAGAAATCCTCGGGATTGAACTCCTCCGAAGCGTAGACGATCTCCGAGCGGCGTTCGTCGCCGTACTTCTCCTTGATCTCCAGCAGCTCGTCCTTGATGATCTGCATCTGCATGCCGACGTTCGCAAGCACCTCCGTCAGGTGGGCGATCAGCTTCTCCAGTTCGTCGCGCTCGGCGAGCAGCTTGCCCCTTTCGAGTCCCGTCAGGGCGCGCAGGCGCATTTCGATGATGGCCGAAGCCTGGATGTCCGACAACTCGAAACGCTCGATCATCGTCTGCTTGGCGGCGTCGGGCGTCTGCGAGGCGCGGATGATGCGCACGATCTCGTCGATGTTGTCCTGCGCGATCAGCAAACCCTGCACGATGTGCAGACGCTCCTCGGCCTTGCGCTTGTCGAAGCGCGTGCGGCGCACGACGACGTCGTGGCGGTGCTCGATGAAGTATTTGATCAGGTCGCGCATCGGCAGCATCTGCGGCCGGCCGTTGACCAGCGCGATGTTGTTCACGGCGAACGACGTTTGCAGCGGCGTGTTCTTGAACAGCGTGTTCAGCACCACGCTCGCAACGGCGTCGTGCTTCAGGATAATGATGATCCGCAGGCCGTTGCGGTCCGACTCATCGTTGATGTAGGAGATGCCGTCGATCTTCTTGTCATTGATCATGTCGGCGATCTTCTTGATCATCTCGGCCTTGTTGATCATGTAGGGAATCTCCGTGATGACGATGCACTCGCGGCCGCTGGGCGTATGCTCGATGTCGGTCTTGGCGCGCATCATCACGCGGCCGCGGCCCGTCAGCATCGCCTCCTTCACTCCCTCGTAGCCGTAGATGATACCGCCCGTGGGGAAGTCGGGCCCCTTGACGTAGTGCAGCAGCTCCTCGCCCGTGATCTCCGGGTTGTCGATATAGGCGCAGCAGGCGTCGACCACCTCCGAAAGGTTGTGCGGAGCCATGTTCGTGGCCATACCGACGGCGATACCGCTGGCGCCGTTGACGATCAGCAGCGGGATTTTCGTGGGCAGGACCGTGGGTTCGGGAATCGTGTCGTCGAAGTTCAGCGTCCAGTCGACCGTCTCCTTGTCGATGTCGGCCATCACTTCGTCCGTGATTTTCTTCATGCGGGCCTCGGTGTAACGCATGGCGGCAGGCGAGTCGCCGTCCATCGAACCGAAGTTACCCTGTCCGTCGACCAGCGGGTAGCGCATCGACCAGTCCTGCGCCAGGCGGACCATCGCGTCGTAGACCGACGTGTCGCCGTGGGGGTGGAACTTACCGAGCACGTCGCCGACGATACGGGCGGACTTACGTGTGGGTTTGTCGGAGTAGAGGTTAAGCTCCGCGCTCATATCGTAGAGGATGCGGCGGTGCACGGGCTTCATGCCGTCGCGCACGTCAGGCAGCGCACGCGACACGATGACCGACATCGAGTAGTCGATGTACGCCGATTTCATCTGCTCTTCGATATTGATGGGGATGATACGCCCCGTCAAACCGGCATTCTTTTCTTCTTCAGTTAACATATTAATACTTAATTCTGTTATTCTTCGTCTTTCCGTTTCGAAGCGGGCTTTCGCGGCGTCCCGCCGCGTTTACATACTTGGCCCGCTCCGGCGCCCGCCAAGACGGGAGCCTCGTCGCATCGCGACCGGAATTTCGACCGAATTATCTCCAATTCAAATTTTCAACGCTCACAAGCGCCGCAACCGGCCCGTTGATACCCGTCGAAAATTACCGTTCTTTTAACGAACAAAAATACGATTTATTTCCGGTTTGAGCAACTTTAGGGGAATAAATCTGCTTCGTGGGCGCGATATTTTCAGCGGACCACCCCGTTTTTGCCCCTTTTCCGGCGATCTGACGGCCCGAAAAAAATCTCCCGGCAAACTGCCGGGAGAAAGACGGATTGCAGAACGGTCCGCGACAAAGTCGAGCGATCACTCCGCACCTTTGGCCGGGCACGCCTCCGCAAGCGCATTGAGCTTCACATTGACCCAGAGCATAAGCACCAAATACAGGAGTCCGCACGAAAGACAACAGCAGAGGGCCAGCTCCCCGGAGAAATCGCGGGGCACGACCCGATTGCAGAACAACTCACACAACTTAATACCGACACTCGTTAAAAGCGGCACGGACCATGCCAGCACGAGTTTCAGCCGGATGATACGCCGGTCGACGCCGCAGGCCCGCATCTTGGGGCGGACGATATGTTCCACTACCGGAAAAATAAACGAAAAAGCGACGAACATAACGACTGCAAGAGGAATGACCCACCCCGTAGGCCTCCACTTTCGGTATTCGGATACGGCAAAAACGATAGCAACCGCATAATGCAACACCCCCAAGACCGCAAACCCCGCCAACGTAAAACCTAATTCATCCATAATAGATTAAATTTAAAGTGTTCAACATGCGTCAGGACATCCTAAAACAAATATAAGATAATATCTTAATAAATAGCATGAATTTATGTTAAGATTTATTATCCTTGACACATTTATTAAAAACACACGTTAAACTCCCCATCCTCCCTGCATTCGGCGACGACAAACGGCGCGACAATTTGTCATTTACGCAGGATTTCCACCATTGCACCCACGATCTCGACGCCCCGACAAAAATCTCCCGGCAAACTGCCGGGAGAAAAGGCGAACGGCACGGCCTGCGGACGCCCGTTTCCGGAGAAAAAAACGGGGAGGTCCACATCGGCGTCAAAATTCGCAGATGCGGTCGATGCGCGACACGAGCAGCAGCAGGGCGATGAAGAGCCACAGCGTCCGGTTCTCGATACGCAGCCGGCGGAGCTCCCTCCCGCCGGCATCATCGGCGGGCTGACGGCGCAGTTTCCACAGCCCGGCGGCGAAAAACACCGCCGCCGCCACGATCAACACCAGCACAAACCAGTTCCAGATCAAAGAAAAGATTCCCATAGCACTCAACGAAAATCGATGAATTCGTAGCCCTCATAATTTTTCGGATCGAACCGCCGGACGTGCCCAGCGAGGGGCGCGACCTCCAGCACGTTCACCAGCACCTGTTCGCCGTCGTAGTCGTACGAAAGCGAGCGGGGGCGCATCGTAGCGGTGTCGACCGTCAGCGTGACATCGCCTGCCGGGGAGTCGTTCCCGGCGGCGGGCGTCAGCCGCACGACGGCGCGGCCGTCGGCTTCGGAGACGAGCGACGGCGTATATTCGCTGCCCAGAAAATCGAAGGCCCGGACCGGATTGTTCAGGATGTTGCGGCTCGCGGTGTCGACCTCCGTAACGGTCACCTCGCGGCGGCGGTTGTCGACCTCGCGGCGCACGGCTCCGTCGGCGAAAACCTCCGCGTCGCCCAGCACGAGGTAATAGCTGTCGCCTTCCACGACATAGCTGCCGCGGGCTTCGTAGTCGCCCGAGACGACCCCGAACTTCACGCCGTAGCCGTCCATCGCACGGAATCCCGCCGCAAGGCGTTCCAGTATCTCCGTGGCACGAGGCTGCGCCGCATTGCCTTGCAATATGCCGCAAAACAATACGGCAATGAAAAACAAACAATGAAAAATGAAAAATTTTCGTCTCCCCATAGCGTCAGCTCCCGCAATTTTCAATTCCTAATTTTTAATTCTTAACCACAGGAACTGGGATTGTTTTAAGCCGAGGACTTAAAACAATCCCAGTTCCTGCAATTTCGCCTCCAGCGAAGGCAAGTCGTGGTAGAGGATGTCGCGCGGTTTGGCCCCCTGCTGGCGGCCGACGATGCCGGCCCTTTCGAGCTGCATCATAATGCGGCCGGCGCGGTTGAAGCCCACCTCGTAGTTGCGCTGGATCATCGAGGTCGAGATCTGACCTCCGGACACGGCGTCGCGGGCGATCTCGGCAAAGAGCGAGTCGTATTTCACAGGCGCCGAGGACTCCTCGCTGCCCATTTGAGCGTCGCCGCCGTCGGGCGTATAGTCGGGCAACGTGTAGGCCTCGGTGTAGCCCTGCTGTTTGGAGATGTATTCGCAGATGCGCTCGACCTCGCGGGTCTCGACCAGCGCACACTGGATACGCGTCAGATCGCCGTCCTTCGAGAAGAGCATGTCGCCGCGTCCGATAAGCTGATTGGCCCCCGGCTGGTCGATGATCGTGCGCGAGTCGATCATCTGCATCACGCGGAAGGCGATGCGGGCCGGGAAGTTGGCCTTGATGCCGCCCGTGATGACCTTCACGTCGGGACGCTGCGTGGCGATGATCAGGTGGATGCCGATGGCGCGGGCCTTCTGGGCCAGACGCATGACCGGTCCCTCGACCTCGCGGGCCGTCATTATCAGGTCGGCAAACTCGTCGACCACCACCACGATATACGGGAGGTAGCGATGTCCGTTCATCGGATTCAGCCGCCGCGAGGTGAATTTCTCGTTGTACTCGGCGATGTTTCGCGCCCCGGCCTTCTTACACAGTTCCAGACGGTTGTCCATCTCCGTACAGAGCGAGTTGAGCGTATAGACCGCCTTCTTGGGGTCGGTGATGATCGCGTCGTCCTCCGACTCCATCTTGGCCAGGAAATGGCGTTCGATCTTGGCGTAGAGCGAGAACTCGACCATCTTGGGGTCGATCATCACGAACTTCAGCTGCGCGGGGTGTTTGCGGTACAGGAGCGAGGTGATGATGGCGTTCAGCCCCACGGACTTGCCCTGTCCCGTGGCTCCGGCGACCAGCAGGTGCGGCATCTTGGCCAGGTCGAAGACGTAATTTTCGTTCTGGATCGTGCGCCCGATCACCACCGGAAGCTCGGCCTTCGACTCCTGGAAACGCAGCGAACGCACGGCCGAATACATCGAAACCACCTGCTTGTCGCGGTTGGGAACCTCGATGCCGATGGTTCCCTTGCCCGGAATCGGCGCGATGATGCGGATACCCAGCGCCTTGAGGCTCTGCGCAATATCGTTTTCGAGGCCCTGCACCTTCGAGATCTTGATTCCCTGCGCCTGCACGATCTCGTAGAGCGTCACCGTGGGACCCACCGTGGCCTTGATGCGCTGGATGGGAATGCCGAAGTTCTTGAGCGTATCCTCGATCTTGGTCTTGTTCTCGAAAATCTCCTCGTCCGAGACCTCCGAATCGGAAATGTAGTCCTCCAGGAGCGTCACGGGCGGCTTGCGGTAGTTCACCAGGTCCTTCAGCGGGTCGTAGCTCTCCGTGGGGATCGCCTTCTCGTCGAGAAGTTTCGCCTCGTTGGCCTCGACCGTCACCACGACGCCCTCCGGCTCCGCGGCGGGCGCATCGTCCAGCACGGTGATCTCGGTAAAGGGCGCATCGGGATCGGACTGTGCGGCCTCCCTCTCCGGAACCTCCTCCGGGGCAGGCTCCGCAGGCACGGCGTCGCGCACCGCAGGGCGTTCCAGCTCGACCAGCCCGCTGCGGCCGATCACCACACGGCCCTCGGGACGCGAAAGGTCCACCTCGATGAACTCCCCGTCCTCCGCGGGAGGGGGCGCCTGCTCCGCGGCAGTCTCCCCGGCGACGGGTTTCCCGTCGGGCGTCAGTTCGAGGAAGGGATTTTCGTCCTCTTCCGGCACGGACTTCCGGGCCGCAACGGGCTCCGACGGACGTTCCACACGGATCGGGGCGGTTTTTTGCGCCGCGGGTTCCGCCGCTTTCGGCGGCGCGGGCTGCGGTGCGGCCGCCTTCGGGCCGGGTTTCGGAGCCGGTTCGGGAACATCCTCCGCAGCCCCGTCCTCCCCGGCCGCACGTCCGTGCAGCACGACTTTGTGCTTGAGGATCTCGACGACCTTCCCGCTCTTGTCGACCACCACGTTGCCCGCCTCATTGACCTTGTTGATGAAGTTGCGGTTGATGAAAACACCCGTCAGTATCCAGCCGCCGACAAGCAGGATCAGCGTTCCGAAAGCCCCGATATGCGTGCGCAGCAGGGCCGAAGAGGCGATGCCGAAAGCGCCGCCCCACCCCGTCGAGCAGCAGAGGCTCCAGCGGTCGGCGAAGGCGAATCCCAGCGTCAGCGACCCCAGAATCATAATCAGGAACAGCGAAAGGATCGAATGGTTGAACAGCAGCGGCCGCTGACGGACGATCCGCACGCCGACCAGCACGATCATCGCGGGAATCAGAATGCCGAAAAGCCCGAACGAATGATCGACCAGCAACATCCCCAACCGCGCTCCGGCCCAGCCGCAGAGATTTTCCGGTTCGATGCCGAGCGTCACCCGTTCCTCGACCGATTTTTGCAGCCCGCTCTGGTCGGCGGCCCAGCTGAAAAACGAAAAGAACACCGCAGCGGCGGCGAACAGACCGATGAACAGCAGCAGCAGTCCGGCGATCCAGCGCGCACTGTCGCTGTTGGAACGCTGAACGGCCTGCCGGCTGTTGGAGGATGTATTTTTAGATGCCATTCCCGAATGTCGCTATTATCGAGCGAAGGTACGAATTTTTTCCGACAATTCCGAAGGCGCCGCAAACTTTATCAATCGCCCGGAGCGATTCCGGCCGGAAGCGTTCCCGCCCGCGAATGGGGGGGGGTATGGAGCCGGGAGCGTCTTACAGGTACGCCGCAACCTTCCGTTCGAGACGCAGGCGGTAAAGCTCGTCGGCGAAGGTGCGGAACGTGAGCGCGGGGCGGTTATCCGCCGAAGCGCGCAGGCCGTAGCGGTCCAAAAGCTGCCCGACGCGGCGGGCGACGGCGGGCGACGGGTCGACGATCGCGGCCCGTCCGTCGACGATGCGTTCCATCACCGGCGTCAGAAAGGGATAGTGCGTACACCCCAGCACGATCTGGTCGGCGCCCCGCGCCAGCATCGGCTCCACGGCGGCGCGCACCGCGGCTTCGGCCTCGGGCGTATCCTCCCGGTCCCCCTCGACCAGCTCCACGAAACCCGTGCCCGGGTAGGTCAGGACTTCGATGCCGCTGCCGTACCGGGCGGCCGTGCGGCGGAACAGCTCGCCGTCGAGGCTCCGTTCGGTGGCCAGCACCCCCACCACCCCGCTGCGGGTCGCCAGGCAGGCCGGTTTCACGGCCGGCTCCATGCCGACGATGGGCATGCCGGCGTATTTTTCGCGCAGGAAGCCGATGGCCGCGGCCGTGGCGGTGTTGCAGGCCACGACGACCATCTTGCAGTCCAGCTCCACGAGCCGCGCCACGGCGGCGTCGGCCAGCGCCTGCACCTCCTCGCGGGGCCGCGAGCCATAGGGGCAGTTGGCGCCGTCGCCGAGGTAGGCGAGCGATTCGCCGGGCAGCGCACGCCGGATCTCGCGCCAGACGGTCAGTCCGCCCAGCCCCGAGTCGTAAATGCCTATGGGTCTGTTGTCAGCCACGGTCGGAGAAAGTTTGCACGATATGTTCGACCAGCTCGTCGTCGGACATCGGGTCGCAGTCGACGACGAGCGAAGCCTGCGCGTAGAACGGTTCGCGGGCCGCCATGTCGCCGCGCATGAAGGCCACCAGCTGTTCGTCGTCGAGACCTTGCAGACGGGGCCGCTTGCGGCGTCCGTAGGGGCTTAACCGCCGGGCGATCTGCTCCGGCGAGCGGCGCAGGTAGACCGTATGCCCGACGGCGTTCATGCACGGCATGTTATCGCGCCACGTGGGCAGCCCGCCCCCTGTGGAGACCACGGCGAAGGAGGCTCCGGCGATCACCTCGTCGAGGACCCGGCGCTCCGCCTCGCGGAAACGCTCCTCGCCCTCGTAACGGAAGACGTCGGCCACGGAGGCGCCTTCGCGCTCCTCGACCAGCGCGTCGGTGTCGATGAAATCGACGCCCAGACGCCGCGCCAGCTTGCGTCCGAGGGTGCTCTTGCCGCAGCCCATATATCCGACCAGAAAGAGAGGTTTCATCGCAGGCGGTTCGTTAAAACAGGTTCAGCTGTTCGGGGTCGATCATCTCGCCGGCGTCGCCTTTCGGACGCTCCACCTCGAACTCCACGCCTCCGACGATCGTTCCGGCCGAGGGCTGGCCCGCCGGAGCCTTTCCCGGGGCGGGCTTGGCGCCGAGCGGCTCCTTCAGGGCGGATTTTCCGGAAGCTTTCCCCTCTGCCGCAGCGCGTTGCGCCGCGTCAGCTGAAGCGTCCGTCAGCTGACCGTCGTCAAGCGACTCATCCTCCGAAGGTTCCGGTTCGGGAGGCAGTTCGGGTTCGATCATCCGCAGCCGGTCCACGTCATAGGTCGTCAGGCGTTTGCCCTTGGCGCGGTGGCTCTTGACGCCCACGAACTCGTCGACGTCGATCACATCCGCGGGCCGCGAGGCGTGCGCCCCCTTGTAGGTGATCTCCAGTTTGGCCCCGGCGCGGTCCGTCACGCAGATGAAATCGGCGTCGGCGTCGAGGAAATCCTGAATCTTGTCCGACATCTCGGCCGTGAAACGCTTCATGTAGTAATACTTCTGGCCGCGGTCGTAGTAACACAGGCTGTAAACCCGGTCGGACTCGTAACGCGCCACGAGGACCGTGTCGTCGGGGAAGTGCTGCATCAGGTCGTAGCCCGTGATGTAGTACTGATTCTTCGAGGTCCAGACGATCAGGCGGTCGTCGCCCTTGAACTCGCCGAGCAGCTTGCCGCGCCCGTCGGCGTTCAGCCGGCGGACATCTTCGTCGAACCAGATGTCCTGCCCCCCGAGCGTCGAGGTGCCGCGCTCCTTCAGCACGATCTTGTGGATGCCGTAGCGCGAGAACAGATTGCCCTGGCTCTGGCGCCCCTTGATGGCGAGGGTCGAGAAATCGAGATCGACGATCACCTTCTTCAGGCGCGGACGGGGCTTGAAGTAAACCTTCAGCACCTCGGCCTCACCGTTCGGATTGA
>ERZ836877.1662-NODE-1662-length-32727-cov-4.161423_pt1 | contig 32727 bp, 24 predicted proteins | sample MGYA00519469_ERZ836877 | MGnify/ENA primary metagenome ERZ836877 (study PRJEB31850, sample SAMEA3708809) | human gut metagenome | biome: human gut; feature: human-associated habitat; material: faeces | place: China | collected 2014 ... | reverse complement strand
TGCATCTCCATCCGTCCTTCGGCGCCTACAAAAAGAATTTGTGCATCGGGCCGTTTGGCTTTGATGGCGTTAGCAATGGAAATAGCCGGGAAAATATGTCCCCCGGTTCCTCCTCCACTAATGATTATCTTTAAATCTTCTTTCATATCGGTATTGCTGAGTAAATCAGCAAAAGTATAAATAAAACTTTTAAAATGAACGCTTTAATCCATATTTTCTTCTTCCGGGTCGTTTATCGTCTCTTCTTGCGGAATTCCCGCCAGCATGGCCTGTTTCTGCTCTTCTTGTTTCTTTGCATAGCGGCTTACGCTTAGAATCATGCCGATGTAGGCGCAATTGATAAAAGTCGACGTACCTCCTTTACTTATAAGTGGAAGAGGCTGACCGGTTACAGGGAACAATCCTACAGCTACCATCATGTTTAGGATGGCTTGTGAGACAAGCAATAGGGTAATACCCATCACCAATAACGCCGGGAAATTGCTTGGACATTTATTGGCTATTCGTCCGGCACGAATTAGTAATACAATGTATAGGAAGACGACAAAGATTCCTCCCAGTAATCCCAATTCTTCAATAACGATGGCAAAAATAAAGTCGGAGAATGCTTGAGACAGGAAATCTCGTTCCACAGAGTTTCCGGGCATTTTTCCTATCACATTGCTGCTGGCTATGGCAATGTTGGCGTGCGCAACCTGTGCGTCTTTGTCTATATCGAATTCTGCCGGCGTGATAGCTTTTTTGTCTTCGAAGTGATTGATGATACGGCTTTGCATTGTCGGTAATCGTCGGGAGACATGCGCTAAGGTGTCCGCCGGTATATATCGGATTGAGAGGAATCCCACGATGGCAATCAGGCATAGCGCGCCTATTAATTTAGCCATTTGTTTCCAAGGTATCCGCCCGATGAACATCATAATCATGGTTACTCCGAATAATAAAAGGGCCGTAGAGCCGTTCTCTCGGAATATAAGGGCGCAGATAGGTAAGCTGATAATCAGCACATATCTGAATGCTTTTTTATTCGCGGTATTTTCTTCCTGCATTTTTGACAAGATAAGGGCTACGCCTATAATTACTCCCATTTTTCCTATTTCTGAGGGTTGAAACTGGAAACCTAAAATCGGAATCCAGCGGGCTGCATCGTTTGTCAGTACTCCGTATGCGGTTAGGTATAAGAGGAGAGCTGCAGATAAAGGTAAGAGTAAAATAGGCAAGACCTTGAACCATTTACATGAAATGTTATGTACTATCCATGTAATGACAAAGCCAAACATCAGCAAAGTACAGTGATTCGTTATCGGTCCCCAGTGGTCGCCCGATTTATACGTCAAGGTACTGGCCGCACTGAAAACTTCGATGATTGAAATAAGGCAAAGGAACATGAAGATGACCCAAATCACCTTATCTCCTTTGAATAAATTTTTAACCAAATCCATCTTTTGTTCTCCGTTTAATAAATCATGAAATCGTTGTTATAGAGCTCTGACACAAGCTTTAAACTGGTCGCCTCTATCTTCGTAACTTTTAAATAGGTCGAAACTGGCACAGCAAGGGCTCAATAATACGGTTTCTCCTTTTTGTGCCATTTTGTAAGCAGCATCTACTGCATCCTTCATACTCTGCACATCGGCTACAGGCAATCCCATAGGGTCGAAGAAGGCATGCAATTTCTCGTTGTGGAGTCCCAGATAAATCAGTCCGCTACACTTCTCTTTTACCAGTCCGGCAATCTCGCTGTAGTCGTTTCCCTTATCTTTTCCTCCTAATATCAATACGGTTTTAGTCGTCATACTTTGTAAAGCGTACCAGCAGGAATTGACATTCGTTGCTTTGGAATCGTTGATATAGTCTACTCCTCGTACGCGCGCTACTTTTTCCAAACGGTGCTCTACTCCTTTGAAGTCGCTCAAAGCCTCTCGGATAGCCTCTTTGCGTATGCCGGCCAAGTTCGCGGAAATTCCGGCAGCTAAAGAGTTGTAGAGATTATGCGTTCCGGTCAGAGCCAATTCTTCCTGTTCCATATTAAAAGCAATGGGCTCGGTAATCACCACTTTATGGTCTTCGGCATAAGCGATGGCTCCCTTTTCTTTTACGGCAGAGAACGGATACAGTTTGGCATGAATACCGTATTTTTTGAGCTCCCGCTGTATGATAGGGTCGTCGTTCCAAAAGATGAAAGCGTCTTCTTCCGTCTGATTCTGTATAATCCGGAATTTGGCGTCCACATAGTTTTGCATGTTATGGTCGTATCGGTCCAGATGGTCCGGAGTAATGTTCATTAAGATGGCGATGTTTGCATGGAACTTATACATATTGTCCAGTTGGAAACTGCTCAGTTCGATAACATAATAGTCGTAATCTCTTTCGGCCACCTGCAGAGCCAGGCTCTGCCCGATGTTTCCGGCCAGACCGACATTCAATCCTGCACTTTTAAATATATGGTAAATAAGAGAAGTGGTGGTTGTCTTTCCGTTACTTCCCGTAATGCAAATCATCTTTGCATTGGTGTAGCGTCCTGCAAACTCTATTTCGGAAATCACAGGAATATTCTTCTCTTTTATTTTTAATATCATAGGAGCGTCATTCGGGATGCCCGGACTTTTGATAACCTCGTCCGCATTCAGAATCAGTTCTTCCGTATGTTGTCCTTCCTCCCATTGAATGCCTCTGGAGTCTAACATCTCTTTATATTGTTCTTTTATTTTCGACATATCCGAAACAAATACGTCGAAACCTTTCTTCAAGGCTAATACGGCAGCTCCCGCACCGCTTTCACCTGCTCCTAAAACAACAATTCTCTGACCCATCTTTATCTGATTTTTAATGTTATAATAGTTATGGCAGCCAACAATATGGTAATAATCCAGAATCGTACCGTAATTTTAGATTCATGGAAAGCACTGTTTGGCTTGGTAATAACGTAACGGCAATTCGGATCAAGTTGTGCCATAGTGGTACGGAAATGATCGTGAATGGGAGTACGTTTGAATATGCGTTGCTTTATACCTTTTTTCTTTCCGTCTTTATAATACCTGACTTGCAGGATGACGGATAAATTCTCTACCAAAAAGACTCCGCAAAGAATCGGGATAAGCAACTCCTTATGTATAATGATAGCAAATACGGCAATAATACCTCCGATAGTTAAGCTTCCGGTATCGCCCATAAATATCTGTGCCGGAAAAGCGTTGTACCACAGGAATCCGATGAGTGCTCCGATAAAAGCACAGATGAAGATAACCAGCTCCTCACTTCCGGGAATGTACATGATATTCAGGTAACCGGCATATTGTATATGGCTCGATACGTAGGCCAGAATACCCAGTGTGACGCCTATAATGGCCGAATTGCCGGCGGCCATACCATCCATACCGTCATTCAGGTTTGCACCGTTCGATACGGCTGTTACGACAAAGATAGTAATGATTACAAACAGAACCCATCCGGCTGTTTCGGCGTGTTTACCCATAAAGGCAACCAGATTGGCATAATCCAGGTTGTTGTTTTTAAAGAATGGAATGGTGGTTTGGGTCGATTTCTCAGCCTGACTTTTATGGATTACTTCAACCGCCTGATTGCTGCGCTGTATTTCAATATTCTCTCGTATCACCACATCCGGACTTAAATAAAGCGTAAGTCCCACAATGAGTCCTAAACCTACCTGACCGATGATTTTGAATTTGCCGTGCAATCCTTCCTTATCCTTTTTGAATACTTTAATGTAGTCGTCCAGAAAACCCAGTGTGCCTAACCATACAGTGGTGATAAGCATGAGTATCATGTATACGTTGGTTAGCTTACCGAGTAATAAACACGGAATGATAATGGCAATAATGATAATCACGCCACCCATAGTCGGCACTCCTACTTTATTGACATTGAAGGGGTCGATGCTGGCATCTCTCTGTGTTTCGGATATTTGTTTCTTTCGCAGAAGGTTGATAAAATATTCTCCGAAGATAGCAGAAATCAGCAATGCCAGGATGATGGCCATTAATGAACGGAAGGATACGTATCCGAACATTCTGGCTCCCGGAATATCATACTGCTCTAAATATTGAAATAAATGATATAGCATACTCTTCTTTTTACTCCATTAGTTTTTAAAGATTTCTTTTACTATTTCTTTGTCGTCGAAGTGATGTTTCACTCCTTTAATCTCCTGATAATCTTCGTGCCCTTTGCCGGCTATCAGAATCACATCTCCCGGTTGTGCCAGGGCGCAAGCCGTGCGGATGGCTTCTTTGCGGTCTACAATAGAGAGCACTTTTTTCATTTCGGAAGCTGTTAATCCGGCCAGCATATCGTTAATGATATCCTGTGGTTCTTCGAAACGGGGATTGTCGGAGGTTATAATTACTTTATCGCTCCTTTTTACCGCCTCTTGCGCCATTATCGGACGTTTGCCTTTGTCGCGATTTCCTCCGGCACCTACAACTGTAATCACTTTTACCTTGCCTTTTCCTTCAATCACTTCATGAATGGCACTCAATACATTAATCAATGCATCCGGCGTATGGGCATAATCCACAATGGCGGTGTAGCCTTCCGGTGAACGTAAGGAATCGAAACGACCCGCAACGGGGCGCAACATGCTTAATATAAGCAGAGCGTCTTCTTCCTTTTTCCCTAATAAACAGGTGGCTCCGAATACGGCTAACAGATTAGATGCGTTGAATTTACCGATAAATTGTACGTTCACTTCCCGTCTGTTGAATTCCAGTTCCATCCCTTCAAAGTGGTCTTCTATTATCTTACCCTTAAAATCACTCATATTGCGAAGGGAATAGGTATATACTTTCGCTTTGGTATTTTGCACCATTACCAATCCGTTCTTGTCATCTATGTTAGTAAGGGCGAAAGCCGTTTTAGGTAAATGGTCGAAGAAAGCCTTTTTAGCTTTCAAATAATTCTCCACTGTCTTATGGTAATCCAAATGGTCCCGTGTCAGGTTGGTGAAAATACCTCCGGCAAACTTGAGTCCTCCGATTCGTTTTTGGGCGATAGAGTGGGAACTGACTTCCATGAATACGTATTTGCAGCCTTCGTCGGCCATTCGTCCCAGCAAAGCATTTAAAGTAATCGGGTCTGGGGTGGTATGTTCGGTTGGTATAGCTTCGTCGTCGATGTAGTTGCATACGGTAGAGAGAAGTCCCACTTTGTATCCGAACTTCCGGAACATATTATATAATAAGGTGGCGATGGTCGTTTTACCGTTGGTACCGGTTACACCCACCAATTCAAGTTTCGATGTAGGATTGCCGTAAAACGTGGTGGCCAGTTCGCCTACAATGGCTTCAGTGTCGGCTACTTGAATGTAGGTTACGTTTTCGGATAAACTCTCCGGCAACGTTTCACAAACAATGGCGCTTGCTCCGTTTTCTATGGCTTTAGCGATATAGGAGTGACCATCGGTTTGTGTTCCCCGTGTGGCTACAAAAAGATGGTTTTCTTTTACCAGACGTGAGTCTATCTGGATTCCGGAGATGTCTTTTGTTACATCACCTATCTGTTGCTTTATCTGAATATTTTTGATAATATCTTCCAGTTTCATCTTTCCTATTTATTAATGTTTAAGTTGAAGTTTTATGGTTTGTCCTTTCTTTATCCGGGAGCCGTGAGGTATACTTTGCGAACTGACCTTTCCGATTCCGGAAAAAGTTACTTTTAATCCTCTTTCCTCTAACAGGTAGACCGCGTCTTTCGCTCCCATTCCTATCACATTGGGTACATACTCGCTGTCGTTATTTTTAGGAGTAAGGCTGATGTTCTGGGCATTCGATTGCGCATATCCCCATGCAATATCTCCTTTTGCCGGCTGACCGTCTTCCCATCGTGTAGGGATGTTTAATCCTTTTAATACATAATTGGCGGCTATCAGATTTCCGCTCTTTGTGTCCGGAATCACAACGGAAGTGGAGTCTATTGCATTCTCCAGTCTTGCTGCCAGATTCTTTGCGTAAACTCTCTCGGCAATTTTACTGAATACGCTTCCGGCCATTAATCCTCCCGAAGCAGGAAGTCCCGATTTCTGAATGGCTACTATACAACTGTATTTAGGAGCTTCCGAGGGGAAGTATCCGCAGAAACTAACCAGATATTTCGCTCCGGTTTGGTATCTTCCGCCGGAGGCAACCTGTGCGGTTCCTGTTTTTCCGGATACATGGAATTGTTTGGAACCGGCTCTTTTTCCCAATCCTTCACTCACTACTTTTTCGAGTATATATTGTATCTTTTTGAGTGTGCTTTCCGAGCAAATCTGCTCTTTGAGAACCTCTACCGGATACTCTTCAATAACCTGCCCGTCTCTAACGGCCTCTTTTACAAAGCGGGGTTTCACCATCACTCCGTTGTTGGCTATCGCATTGTAAAAAGTAAGGGTATTGATAGGAGGTATCAGTGTTTCATATCCGATGGACATCCATGCCAAAGCTGTTCTCGACCAACCTCTACCATTGGGCTTGCGGATGAACGGCGTACCTTCTCCGCCAATTTGCAAGTTCAGTTTGGTGGGCAGTCCGGTGCGGTATATGCCGTCTACAAATTTCTGCGGATTATCATGGTAATGGTCGTCGATGATGCGGGATACACCGATATTGGACGAAACCATCAAAACCTGCGGTACGGTAAGATAACCATATCCTCCCTTATACCAGTTGTGGTCTTTCATGGCACGGCCGTGCATCATGTAAATACCTTTACCCGTATCTACACCGTCGTCTAAATCAATCACTCCATCTTCCAATGCTACCATAATAGAGGCCGTTTTAAATACAGACCCCGGTTCCATCATATCTGAAATGGCGTTGCTGTGTACCTCGCGGTACTCACCGTCGGGACATTTGGTCATGTTTACAATGGCTTTCACATCGCCTGTGGCAACTTCCATTAAAACGGCCACACCGACTGTGGCATTGATTTCTTTTAATTCGTCGATTAATGCTTTTTCGGCTATATCCTGCATGTCTACATCGATGGTGCTCACGATGTCGCATCCGTCAACAGGGGGAATATCAACGATATTAAGGTATTTATTCATCACTTTTTGCCGGTGGGTAATGCCCACAGTTCCCCGCAGGATGGAGTCGAAAGCCAGTTCCATACCATTCTTTGCCGAATCTTTAGCCGGATACATATCTCCCAACGTATGTTTAGCCAAAGAACCGAACGGCTTTTTGCGCTGGTTGAATGGCTGCTCGTGGAATCCTCCTTTATATTTATTCAAATTGAATACCGGTAGTCGTTTCACCTCTTTATATTGGATGTAGGAAATTCTATTGGGGTAGAGCAGGTAGCTGCGGCTCTCTTTTTTCCGTCCCTTTAAGATGTGCGATTTGAATTCGGCAACGCTTTTATCCGGGAATATCTTGTGCATACCCCGGCAGATGGAGTCAAGATTGGCCGTTAGGATAGAATCCTTTTGGTGTTGAAGCTTTTGCCGTCTTTTCTTTTCTTCATCCGTTTCGTCTTTTTTCTTTGCCACCATGAAATCCATATAAATCTTGTATTCCGGCAGGCTACTTGCCATAAGCTGTCCGTCGGAAGAAAGAATGTTTCCACGGTTGGGTTTCACAATAACGCTGTCTTTTACAAAGCGGTCGGAAACCTCTTTCCAATATTGCCGTTCGCCGAACATAATGATGCCTGCTTTGACAATGATGGCAATGCAAGTCAGTCCCATTATTACAATAACGAGAAAATAGCGGTGCGTTATATTTTTGTTCTTAGGCATGGCGCTGCTATTTGATGAGGTAAGGCGGGTTGGTCGACGTTTGCAACGCGCTTCCCTCTTGTGAAACATACTCTTCGATATGCGACTGCCGGCTCTTTTCCGTTAGTTCGGATGAACGGGTCAGGGCATCATATTTTATATCGATTAATTCTTTTTTCAATTGGTCTATTTCTATCATCTCTTGTTGACAAGAATACCGGTTACTGATATAGATGATTGCGAAAATAACCAGTAGCACCAATAGTTTGATTTGCCGCCGAAAGAAATCGTTGGTCAGAATGTCTCCTCCCAAAATGTTCTTTAAAGACATGCCGTTGCCCGTACCGCTCCCTTTACCGGAGGGTGTCCCTGCTGGTGTTTCCGTCGGCTCGCTTGTTGTTCTGGATGACGGATTTTCTTTTACGGAGGGCTCTTGTGTGAGTTCGTTTAGTTCGGGTAATATGTTTGTCTCGTCGGTCGTCATGGGGCTATTTCTTTTCTGCGATTCGTAATTTGGCGCTTCGGGAGCGGGGATTCCTTTGCAATTCGGCTTCGTCGGGAACAATCACCCTGTTGTTGACTAGCGCAAAGGGGGACTGGATGTTGCCGAAGAAATCCTGCTCCACTTTTCCTTCTACATTTCCGCTCTTCATGATATTCTTCACCATTCGGTCTTCTAACGAATGGTAAGTGATAACCACCAATCGTCCGCCCGGTTTCAAAGCTTCTATGGTGGCATATAGCATTTCTTTAAGTGCTTCCATCTCTTGGTTCACCTCAATACGGAGGGCTTGGAACACTTTGGCGAGTTCTTTCTTTTCCCGTTCTCTGCCGAATAGGGGTTTGATAACGGAAAGGAAATCTTCAATAGTCTCTATTTTTTGGTTGTTGCGTGCTTTCACAATGACGGAAGCCAGTTTACGGCTATTTTTTAATTCTCCGTATAAATAGAAAACAGACGCTAGTTTTTCTTCTTCGTATGTGTTGATAATGTCGGCAGCCGTCATTCCGGCCCGTTTATTCATCCGCATATCCAGCTTCCCGTCGAAGCGAAAGGAGAAACCTCTTTCGGAATCATCAAAATGGTGGGACGAGACGCCCAAGTCTGCTAAAATGGCATCGACTTTTTCTACCTGATAGTAATGTAAAAAGTTATGCAGATAGCGGAAGTTACTCCGGACGAATGTGAAACGCTTGTCGTTTACAATGTTCTTTTCGGCATCCTCGTCCTGGTCGAAGCTGAGAAGTTTGCCATTCTTTCCCAATTTGGATAGAATATATTTCGAGTGTCCGCCTCCTCCGAAGGTCACGTCTACGTACGTACCGTCAGGACGGATATTCATTCCGTTTACGCTCTCTTCCAGCAGTACCGGAGTATGATAGATTATTTCTTCTGTCATAGGAGGTCACCTCCTTTCTGTTCCTCGTTTCCCATTATTTTTTCCAGTTCGGCACTAAACAGTTGTGCGTCCATAAAAGGCTTTTCGGTATCTTCTTGTGTCCAGATTTCAATGGTATCATCCATTCCTACAAAGCGGATACTTTGTTGCATGCAGATGGCTTTCTGAAATCTTTTTGGAATCAGGATACGTCCGTTTGAGTCTAATGTAATGATTTCCACGTCCGATATGAATTGCCTGAACAGCATTTGTTGAGAAGCATTCCAACGGTTCAAACGGCTACGCAATAAGTCCAGTTGCAGGTTCCAAATGCTTTCGGGATATAAAACGAGGCAGTTTTGGAATACATCTTTGCGCATAATGAGGCGTTCTTCGGAATTGGCTTGCAGTTCTTTCCGAAAAGTGGCAGGGAAAAAGGCTCGTCCTTTTACATCTGTTTTTGCTTCTATGTTGCCTAAAAAACGCATTTTACACCTTATTATAGCTTTGAGCGGTAAAATTACATAATTTCCCCACAATTCCCCACAATTTTTGAAGAAAATATTATTATTAACACTTTGCTTTCTTTTCAATGATGTTAATTCATTGATTTATAGATATATAATATTTGTGTGTAAAAGTGGGGGATGAATTGATTTCCGGGCTCTCTCTTCCGGTATGATTCTTTGCGTTGGATAGTTGGATTTTCTGCATGTATATTCCGTTTCTATATTAACGTGAATAAACCAATCGGCTAGTTTTCGTTAGAGGCTATTCAATGCAGTTAACTCACTTGCCTTCCGAAGTTGCTTTCGTGGGTTGTTGCGGTACACTTCGTTAATGAAAAGATAAATGCCTACTGTTTGGGGAGGACTATATCGGACTGACCGATGGAGAGCTCACACTGAATTTCATCTTTTTCAAAAAAACAAAAAAAAACGGTACTGACATCTGTCACATCTGTCACCCGTATTCTATTTATTTAGTATTCAAATCTTTACATTGTGTTGTTGTCTTCTCTTGATGTGACAGATGTCAGGTACCTGACATTTCTGCAGGTTTGTTAAAAAGGTCTTTTTTCGTCTTCTTATATACCGTGTTTTGTGAATTGTTTTCTTTGTTTATGAAAAGTGTTTCATAGTTAGAAACAAAGTGTTTCAATAGTACAAAACAAAGTGTTTCAAAGCATGAAACAAAATGTTTCTAACTATGAAATATTTTCTATAGAACTGTAAAAATGAATATAATAAATTGTAATACAGTAAAATAAGTACTATTTTCTTTTTGCTTCAAGAAATCAAGTATTACAAATAGTCTTCTTTTTTCAAGAAATGGGAAAACAGTGTTCGGGATAAAATAAAAATGTTTGTTTTTTTTATAAATATTCTGGCATGGTTTTTGCTCATTATATTTCAGAGAACAAAAAAGTAAAGAAAAAGAGCTGCTATACGCATGGGAGCAAACCTGTATGCCAAATAGTGCAGGCAATCGCCTCTCCTCAAACATTATTGCTGCAAACTGTGGGTGAACATGAAAATAATGGATTCGGAACTGAAAGTGTCTGATGTGTTGACAAAATCTGAACCTCTTTGAAGGCTACCTTATTTTCCCTGTAAGGAATTTATTTTTATGATAAATAAGACGGATGAATGAGACTATTCATTTTGGTTGAATTGAAACTTCTTTTTTTAATTAAGGAAATAGCAAATAAAAGCTTTTACTTTTATTTGTTTTTCAACCCTTCTGACCCTCTTTCAACAGTCGGCTCATTGGGTCATAAAGCCATGAAATAGAAAGAGAAAAAAACTTAATTCGAAGCAACCGAATTTTTGTCCGGGAGAATTTTAATTAGTCCGTAAGCTTGCATAAATCCTTTTCATTTGTAACTTTGTAGGGGAATAATAAAGGAAAATGTGATGGTTTGGGAATTGGTGGCAAGGTTATTTGTGGCAGGGGTTTTAGGAGCTCTGATAGGTCTGGATAGGGAATATCGTGCGAAAGAAGCGGGGTATCGAACGCATTTTTTAGTTTCTTTGGGAAGTGCGTTGATAATGATTGTTTCCCAATATGGATTTTTAGAACTTCTTCGTACAGAAGGGGTTGCCTATGATTCGTCCCGTGTTGCGGCTCAAGTGGTAAGTGGCATTGGTTTCATTGGTGCGGGTACCATTATTTTTCAGAAACAGATAGTGAGAGGACTCACTACTGCTGCCGGAATCTGGGCTACTTCGGGCATTGGATTGGCCATTGGTGCCGGCATGTATATATTAGGAGTGTCTGCCGCCATCTTAACACTTATAGGGTTGGAAGCTTTAAGCTATATTTTTAAAAGTGTCGGGATGAAAAGTTCTTTGGTGGAATTTTCTACTAATAATAAAGAAGTATTGGATGAAATAAGAAATCGTTTGAATTCGAAAGATTATATTGTAGTTTCTTATCAAATGGAGCAACAAAATCATCAGGATGTGGTGACCTATCAGGTGAGCATGGTGATAAAAGCGAGACGGAATGATGACGGAGGTCTCTTTTTGTTACTTCGGGAGTTTCAAGATGACATTGTGATTTATAGAATTGAATGATGGAGAAGGATAGAGCGTTTGATAAAATAATATTAGAGAGGTTAAGAGGAGGTGATGAATCTGCTCTGAAATCTCTTTTTGATTATTATTATATGCCGCTTTGTGTCTATTCCGTACAATTCACAGATTCTCTGGAAGTTTCAGAGGATTTGGTGCAAGAGCTCTTTATCTCTTTTTGGGAGCGAAAGGCTTATTCAATAGTCGGTATCAATTTGCATGCTTATTTGTTTAATGGTGTCCGTAATTTGTCTCTTAATTATTTAAAAAAGGAGCGTCCTTATGCATTGCAGGATATAGAGGACTTTCTGTCTCTGTCCGATGAGGAAGAAGAGGAATATACGGAAGCCAAAATCAATGAGCGGAGACAAAAACTTTATAGCGCCTTAAAAGAATTGTCTCCTCAGGAATATAAAGTGCTGTATGCCATAGTGTTTGAAAATAAGAAATATAAAGAGGTGGCTGAAGAGCTTGAAATATCAGTGAATTCGGTAAAAACGTACCTCTCTCGTGCCTTTAAATTTTTACGTTCAAAATCCCTGCTCTCGGTATTATTTCACATCGCCTATTAATTTTTCTTTCTTTTTTTGTCACCCAAAACACCACTTTTGTTGACTTAGGTAAAAAGGGGTAGCTTATGAGTAACGAAGAACTGTTTTTGCTATTACGAAAATACAAAGAAAATAATTTGTCCGAGGACGAATCTTTTCGTTTGCAAACTTGGATGAATGAATCGCCTGAGAATAAACTGCTCGTAACCAATTTTGTGAAGATGTATAAGCTGGAAGCTCAATATAAAGTAGCTCGACTTATTGATGTGCCTAAAGCCTGGACTACTTTCTGCAGGCGTCGGCGGAACAGGCGTTGGCGTATCGTCGGATATAGAGTGATGGCGGCCGCTTGCATTTCCGGATTGGTTTGGATGGCCGCTTATTTCTCCTATAGCGCGATGCATCAGGAACCGCAATCTTCCGAAAATTCAACCGTCTTATTGAAGCATGGTTCCCGAAAGGCCGTTCTTACGTTGGTAAGTGGAGAAAAAATAGAAGTAAACGATAGTATCATGGTGCTCAATGAAGAATTGCTTTCTTCTAACCACCCTGCTGAAAAAACGGAGCTTCAAAAAGCTGAAACTAAAAAAGAAAAGCTGAATAATGTAACCGTGCCGCGAGGCGGTGACTTTTCCTTTGTTCTACCGGATGGAACAAAAGTATGGATAAACTCGGAATCTTCCCTGAACTTTCCGTCCCATTTTTCCGGAATCCGCATTGTTGAGTTGCAAGGTGAAGCCTATTTTGATGTGGCGAAAACCGGATTGCCGTTTGAAGTTCGTACTGCGGACGTAACCGTACGCGTCTTGGGTACTCAGTTTAATGTCTCCGCTTATCAGTCGGAGCCTACCCAAACTACATTGGTAAGAGGTGGTGTGGAAGTGGAAAACGCACAAGGAAAAGTAGTGCTGTCGCCTGGACAACAAGCTGAAATCCTGTCGAAGAATTCTCCTATTGAAGTGCGGGAGGTAAATGTGAGCATGTATACGGCTTGGGTAACCGGAATCTTTGATTTTAACAATACATCTCTTGAAGAGATTATGACTCAATTATCACGTTGGTATAATGTGACGGTTAAATTCGCATCGCCTGATATATGTAAAATTCGTTTCTCAGGAACCATTTTGCGTAAAGAATCTTTAGGATATGCTTTAGAGATAATCCAAAAAGTTTCGGAGGTAGAGTTTGTTAAAGAAGACGATTCTATTAGAGTAGAGAAAAGTAAAAAGGGGAAAGAGTAGTGGCTTTCCCCTTTTGAAATAATTTAGTTAACGCTCCGCGCGGGGCATATGTTTAATTATTTACATCATCAAAGTTATGAAAAAACAGCGAGAGAGAAAATTTTTTCGGGAAAATTGTCCGAAAATTAGAAGTTTAACATTCCTTTTTACGTTCTTTTTCTTTTCAGTGCTTCAAGCTGTACCTTTGAATTTGGATGACGCTAAACAAGTGTCTATTCAAAATACGAGTATCAGTGTGAAGGAGGCATTAGAACAAGTGAAGGAACAGAGTGGTGTATACCTATTGTATCAGGAAGATATAATAGATGAAAAGCTACGTTTGAATTTGAATTTGCAAAAGGCTTCTTTTCAGGAAGCAATGAACGCTATTTGTTCGGAAGCGGGGCTAAAGTACGAAGTTTCGAAAGACCATGTATTGATTACCCGTGCTAAAACTACCCGTGCCACCCAACAGCGCAGGGACCCTGTGCTTATAACGGGACAAGTGGTAGATGAAAGCGGAACTCCTTTAACGGGAGCAAGCATTAAAGTGAGTGGAACTACACAGGGTACGATTGCCGACATCGATGGACGTTTTTCCATAAGAATTCCTGCTAACGCATCGTCTTTGGAGGTCTCTTTTGTAGGTATGAGAAACGAAACCGTTAAGCTGGGAGGTAAAACCTCTTTGAAAATTGTTCTTCACGAGGATAGAATGCAGATGTCCGAAGTCATTGTAACCGGATACCAAACCATTTCGAAAGAAAGAGCTACCGGAGCATTTGGTGTGATAAATTCGGCGAAGCTGGAAAGCAAACTTCAACCGGATTTAAAGTCTGTATTGGAAGGTCAGGCCGCCGGTGTGGTTTTAGATAAAGACGGTAATATCGAAATTCGTGGTGTCTCTACCTTTTCTGCGGAAAAAACGCCGTTGATTGTAGTCGATGGTTTTCCGGCAGAGGTAACATTGGAGGATTTGAACCCTGATAACATAGAAAGTATTACCGTACTGAAAGATGGTGTGGCAGCTTCTATCTACGGGTCGCGTGCGGCAAACGGCGTGATTGTTGTGGCTACTAAAAGTGGACAAATAGGGCGCCCGCGCATCTCTTACAAAGGGGTGTTCAGCGTAGTGCCGAAACCAAATTTGAATGATTTACATAAGGCTACTACTTCCGATTTTATTGATGCGGAAATAGAGGTCTTCAATCAAGAACCGAGTAGTCTGAATCCGATGAGTAAGAATCCGATGAGTAGGGTTAATTATTTGTTGATGAAGGCGCGCGACGGTGTGATTACACAAGACCAGGCGATGTCCGAAATTAATCAGTTGCGTAATGTAAACGGATTAAAGCAAGTGGAAAAATACATGTTCCGTGATAAACTCAGTACACAGCACAATGTGGCTTTGTCGGGAGGTACGGAAACAAACCGCTACAACCTTGCTTTGAACTTGTATGATGCGCGCGAGCATTTTCTGAATACGGCCGAGAATCGTTTGTTACTTGATTTGAAGAATGAATGGAAACCTTACAAATTCTTGACTATTAATACCTCAGCCAACGTTAATTACAATAAGAGCAAGCAGCCGACAGAGGCACAAGAAACTTTCTGGACATATAAAAGTTCTCTTAGCTATTTTCTGCCGTATACCAGTATTGTGGATGAATTTGGTAAACCGGCGAATGTATGGGGCGTTCCCGATTATAAGATTGATAAGTACGAGTCGACTCCCGGAATGAAAGACTGGAACTATAATCCGATAGAAGACTTGAAACAGGATGCTTCCCGCACAACAATATTCAATGTACGTTTTAGCGGTATGATGCGTTTTGATATCTGGCAAGGTTTAAATTTGGAAGTGGGTGGTAACTGGCAACGGGGAAGCTCGCAATGGAAGCAGATTAGAGGTGAGAATTCGTTTGCTGTGCGGACTACTTTTAATGACGCTACTTCCGCCTCTAATCCGGCCGACCACTATTTCCCTGATGGAGCATTGATTAACGAAAGTCGTGATATCAATCAAAGTTGGACCGTACGTACCCAGATAAATTACCGGAAAGATTTTGATAATGAGAAGCATCGTATAACGGCATTAGCTGGTAATGAAGTGCGCCGTCAGACGTATGACAACAATACGATGGCGTCCCGTGCCGGATACAATTCGGTGGCCGGTTCGTTTGTACCGGTCAATATCAAGGATTTTAATGCCGGTAAGTACAATTCGGATATGTTGCTGCAAGGAACGCGCATCATAACTTCTTTGTCAAACGGTAGTTATGCTTATCGTGACAACCGTTTCGTATCGTGGTATGGCAATGGCTCTTATGAATATGACAACCGCTTTATTGCCAGTGGAAGTATCCGTTTAGACTTAACCAACTTCTTTGGAACAGATTCGAAATATCGGTATAAACCTTTATGGTCGGTTGGTGGAACCTACAAATTGAGTAATGAGAAATTCTTTGATGTGCCTTGGATAAATCGTTTACATCTTCGTGCTTCGTATGGTGTGAACGGTAATATCTCTTTGAACCAAGGCCCGTTCTTGATTCTTTCGGCTGGCTCATATAGCGATACGACAGGCGGTGTTTCTTATAGCGTGGCATCTCCTCCTAATAATCAGTTACGTTGGGAGAAAACGGCAACAACCAATGTCGGAGTAGATGTTTCATTCTTAAACAGTCGCATTAATTTAAGTTTGGACTACTATAAAAAGAAAAGTACAGACTTGTTAGCGAATGATGCGATTGACGCCACTACCGGATTTTCTTCTTTAACTAAAAACGTAGGTTCTATAACCAATGACGGTGTGGAAATTACCTTAGATGTAGTACCTGTCCGTAACAAAGATTTCTCATGGAATCTGATTTATAATCTGGCACTGAATCATAATAAGGTTAATTCGTACAATGTAACCCGTAATTATGCGAACAGTTACGCGAGAGCAACCAGTATTGACGTTGAAGGATATCCGGCTAACGGATTATGGGGATACCGCTTTGCCGGTTTGAACGAGAAGGGCGAAACGCAAATTTATAATGCTGAAGACCAAATTATCAAGCCGGGTAATGCGACAACGAAAGATGTAGTTTATTTAGGAACAACTCGTCCGAAGACCGATATGTCTTTAACAAACCGTTTCAGTTACAAAGATTGGGACTTTTCTTTTATGTTTATTGCTAAATTTGGAAATAGATACCGTAAAGATTGTTTCAGTGGCTCAAATATTCAAAACCGCCATGTAGCCGAACGCTGGCAAAAACCGGGAGACGAAAATACGACTATCTATCCGGCATTAACCGGTTGGAATTCGGATATGTTCTATTATCCTTATATTGATAAGTTGATAGGCAATGCAAGTTATATGAAACTGCGTGATGTAACCCTTACTTACAATGTTCCTACCCGTTGGACAAAAGTGATTGGAATGAGCGACGCGAAAGTTTATTTTCAGGCACGTAACTTGTTCCGAATAACGGCAAGCGGCTGCGATATCGACCCGGAAACCGCGGAGTTGAACACAACCGGTAGTACAGGTGCCTTTACAGACCAGGGATATGTATCCTTACCGTTGCCTACCGAGTTTTATTTAGGTTTATCTTTCTCATTCTAACCTTTTTAATTGAAGACAATATGAAAATAAAATATATACCTATACTGATAAGCGTTGTCGCTTTCACATCTTGTAATGATTTTCTGGATGTAAAGCCTGTAGGAAAACTCATACCGACAGAAGTGGCGCAGTTTGAGAATTTGTTGAATAACACTTCAACAATTAGCTCTCATTATATAGATAATAATGGTGGGTGTGGAATGGCTTTTTTCGGTGATAATTTTTCTATTAGTGAAAATCAGGCCAACTATAGTTATGTAAGTACCCATCCTAATCTTGACCGATATGCGGCTTATATCTTTTACGAACCGTTTGAAGACCCTAACAAAATGTCGTATACTTGGGAAAATGGCATATACAAGGCTGCCGGATTATTCAATAATGTGGTGGACGGAATTGAAGATTTGGGCATGAAGGAAGATACGTATGCGAAGGGAGTGATGGCTCAAGCAAAGGCCGGACGTGCCTGGTCATATCTAGTAGGAGGCTTGGGATATGGTCCGATGTATAATCCGGGCGGTGCGAATGATGTAAAAACTATTCCTTATCGAACCGCAGGAGAGGCGTCTGCTCCGAATCCTCCCTTATCTACTACGGCCGAATTGTTTGAACTGTTGAAAACCGATTTGGATTATGCTGTCATCAATGCACCGAAGAATGTAGCAAACCCGGTTCGTGCCAATAAGGCGGCTGCTTATGCTTTGCGGGCACTTTACTGGATGTATATGCGTAACTGGACTGAAATGTACAATGATGCCGATGAAGCTTGGAAGCTTTCTATCGAGAATGAAGGCAGTGAGGATAAATTATTCTATAACTACAGTGATTTCTATTATCAGGAAGATGCGAGTGCCTCGCCTCGTCCGGGTGAAGACGTTGAAATCTATTTGCAGCTTAAGTATAGAGATGGTAATACGGATTTCAATAAATCTTATAGCCGTGAGCATCTCTTCTATCGGGCTTGCGCTGCTGCCACTATATCTTATCCTTCGGATGACTTTATAGCGTTATTCGATAAAGACACGGATTTGCGTTACAAATTGTTTATGTTGAAATCAGTAGGTTATAGCTCCACGGTAGGTGGTGTAGTTCATGAGGATGGAGTTCGCTTGTATTATATTAGAGGGTCGAGAATGCTTGATAATGAGGGAATTACTTATCCTGAATTGTTGCTTATGCGTGCGGAAGCGCAAGTGCGTAATCATCAGTTGGGAGGTGCTTTGTCCGATTTGAATACGTTGCGTAAGTACCGCTATTCGGGAACGAATACGGATTTGCCGAATGGCTCGTCGTTAAACGAAGACCAGTTATTGGAAGAAATTCTGAAAGAGCGTCGCCGTGAAATGCCGTTAGGTTCTTTCCAAAGAGTTTTCGATTTAAGACGCTATGTCTTAGATAGTGGCAAACCTTGGAGTAAAACAACTATCACCCATAAAATAGGTGATAAAACGTATTCGGCTCCAATAGATGATGCGCATTTCACAATGAAAATCAAGAATACCTATATTCGCTATAATCCACAATGGGGATTGACCGAGTGGGAAGGGACTTATGATCCGAAAAGTGGAGAATAGATTCTAGAAAGAGGGTGTTAAAATGCCCTTTTCAGCAATAAAAAGAGTTCTGTCACTACTCTTTCAGAGTTTGGCAGAACTCTTTTATATTTGTTTATATCAGACCAGACTTCGTACTAAGTATTCAATCTCTGAAAACAGATACTCTAGGGTTCTTTTTTCCTCGCCAGTGTGTTTAGAGGGAAACGAACGTTCGTTTCTCCCTAAATGAACGTTCGTTTAGCCTCAAGCGAACGTTCATTATAAAAAGGGGGATAAATAGGCATCCTTTTTCCCTTACTAAAAAGCAAAAGAGATGAGGAGCGTGATTTCTCGGGGACGTAAATCATAGCTGTAGAAACTTTCGGTCATATCAGACATATAAATGCGTTGATAAGTGTTCCGATTAAATAAGTTGCGGGCTGTAAGGGCAATGTCGAAAGTAGGGCTACTATGTTCGACGGATAAATCGGAAAAGAGTGTATTTCGTGTGGCCTGGTCGTTGTTGTGATAGAATTCGTTGCTCCACGTTATCCTCCATTTGTCCGAAGGCAGGATATTGCATTGCAGCCGGTGGCGCCATTGGTTGGTTGAGGCCGAAGGGAGGGACGAACGCATCCGCATGTACTGGTAATTGGAATTCCAGTCGAAAGAAAGGTAACGGATGGGTTGCGTGCTCAATGAGAAGTCCATCAATCCCATATCGGAGCGGACGGAAAGCAATTCTCCCTGTATCTTCTGTGCTGAAGTGGACGACAGGTAAGAAGGGGTAAACGTGATACTGCTTTTCCAGAATGCAAAGGTTTTGGTGTTTCGTAGACTAAGATTCCACTGTGTGCCTCGCGTGGGCTGGTAGATAGCTTTGCGTTCTTCTAAAATAGAATTCATGGAACGCTCGTAGAGCAGGTTACGAAGATTAAACGAATAGCTCCCAGTCCCGGTGAAAAACCATCCCGTAACGGGATTCGCATAAGAAATATTCCCTCTGAAATTTCCGGTGCGTTGCCGGCTAATTTGCTTTCCATAAAGGGAAGCCGAGCGGTATGAAGTGAAGATGTATCCTCCATAAAGTTCGTGAATATCTTCAAACCGGTTGTTATAGGAGGCTGTAGTGCTTAATGTCCAGAGTCCGTTCGGTTGCCAAGAAATAGTTAACCGTGGTTCAGGCAAGAGATGGCTCTCGCTTTCGTTACTTTGAGTTGGCAGGGAAGTATGTATTTGTAAACGCCTATAAGCTATCCGGTACAAAAGTTCTATTTTCCATGCGTCTTGTATAAAACTCAATGAAGGTTCTACATATAAATCGCAGTCTGAAATGTGAAGGTGGTTGCTGAAACGTTTGTCTGCCACATTCCATCCTTCCTCCTGATTTAGATTCAGGTCTGAATCCAGCCACTGGTTGTGCCACTCGATGCCTGCTTTGTAACGTATCAGTATACGCCATAAGCGATGTTGAAAATAAGTGTAAGTGTGAGAACGGAATGATTGAAGATTCACTTGTTGCGCCCATCCTTCATAAGGTTTGCCTTCGTTGAGGATATCGGAATAGAGGCCGGAGGCAACCCACATTTGTTGAGGCAGCTTGTCATAACGGTTTTCACTATACAGGGAGAACACACTTCTCTCTTTTCGGGATACCCATTCGAAGGTGTCATGTAAACGTTGCTCTTTTAAATCGGTATTTTGGGATAGGGGACTTTGATTGGTGGTTAACGCTCGATTTCCGTTGGCAAAGACCATATTCCCTTTGAATGTGTTTTTTAGATAATTATGAGAATCGTTTTTCGTATAAGTCAGTTCGGCACTCACTTTATCTTGTTTGTTGTTTAATTGCTCCACTTCCGTTACTACCCGTTCCTCTTCCGGCAGGAAATAGGTGATGGAAGAGGCCGACGACTGTTTCTGTTCGTCGTGCAGGTAGTTGAGCTTCATGCGCCAGTCGGTCGCTTTGTCCGGTTTCCATAGCTGGTTGAAGGTCAGTACATGGGCATTATTGAAAAGCGTACGGTTCTCTTGCAAATCCGAAGCTTTTCCACCGATGGAAAGAATTCCTTTTTCTTCATTGTTCCGGGTATTACTGCGCTCAATATGGTCTAGAAATTCTAGTTCTATTTGTGTTCCCATATTCGTGTTTTTGTACATGGAAAGATTCTGTTGTTTGCGTCCGAACAACATGCCCAGCAATCGGTTGTTCCACAAAAGTTTACTTCTTTCGCCGTCTCCATAGCCACCCTCTATATCCATAGTCACCATAAAGTGAGATTTGGCATCCTCTTCCAGTACGAGGTTCAAAGCCGCCTGGTCACTGAATTTCAGACCTTTCAATGCTTCTACTTTTTGGTGATTGGTAAGAACTTGTACCTCTTTTACCTTTTTTGCTCCCAGATTATTGCTTGCGATGGTATATTGCCCTCCCAGTAAGTCCATTCCTTCAATATAAAATGCGTTGATACTCTTTCCTTCGTAGGAAATAGCACCTTCGGCGGACACTTCAATACCCGGTAAGCGTTTGATAACATCGATAATTTGTTTATCCTGTGGCATTTTGAATCCACTCACCTTGTAAGTCAATGTATCTCCCCGCCGGATGATGCGTTCGGGGGTTACTTTTACCTCGCGTAGTTTGAACTCTTTCTGTGCCAAGGCTATATCGAATGTGGTTTGTTCCTCTTTTATAGGGATAATTTGATGCTCATATCCTAACAGATTGAACGAGATATAAGAAGGTGCTTCTTTCCCTTCCGGCGCCTGAATGGTGAAGTGTCCGTTCGCGTCCGTATAAGTAAAATCAAGGTTTGTGCTATCAGCTCGTAGCAGACAGACGATGACTATTTCCAATGCTTTATTATTCGTCTTATCCGTTACGTGCCCCTGATAAATTTGGGCTGTAACCGATAAGTTGACTAAGCAACCGAGTAAGATGAGGCTTCTTATTTTCCACATAGTTCGTCTTTTTATTTGTTTGCTGAGCGATTGGTATCGGTATTCTTATACTGTGTTCTATCGGGATATGTGGCCTATGTACTAATCAAAAAGAGAACATTTTATTTATTGCCTTGATTGTTTAGCCACACTCTCCATTGCAATAGACTCAAAAATGCAATCTATTTTTCTATATAAATTGGTCTATAATCCATTTCGGCATCTTTTATCACTTTCCCATTTTCTCCAATAGCCATATAATCCGTTCCGAATACTTGTCTGAAAAATGCGTGAGTATCTTTCTTTTCTAGCTCTTGCAACTCTTTAAAATGTTTTCTGGTGGTTTTAATCCAATCCCTTCTTATTAATTGAATAGGTTCTTCTTCGTTTATCTGTTCAATACCTCTGAATGTGAAATGGTAATAGTTGTCTGCATCATAGGCTTCCAATATCAATCCTGGTAGTCCCCAAAGTTTCCACGGGCCATCTGAGATGGGTATGGCGGTCGTGTACCAAGCAGTCCAGTTTCGTCCCCGAAACGAACAACTGGCTTGTTGGCAAGCGTATCCTTCTATTTGTTTCTTTCTGGATAGCATTTCCCATTGCGGTTTTTCCAGGGTTTCATCATAGTAGAATGTTTTTCCAAGTGACTCAATATAACGCAGTTCCCCTTTTTGAGGGTAATTCTTATAAACCTTATCGGAGTAATCGCCTCTGATTCCAAAACGTTGTATCGTTTTGCTGGTAATTTCTTCCTGGCTGAATCCTTTGTTCCGCAAACTATCGCGATAGAGCTGGGCTAAATATCCGCTCCGAGAATAAAAGAAAGAGGATTGTTTCCCTATATCCAAAGCCCTTTCTCCGGACCGCAATCCTTCTGGGCGGGTTAGGTCTTGTTCCAAAGTCGCGTATCGATATAAGTAGTGGCAACGGAGCCAAGGAAGGTCTCGATTGGCTTGAATGTATTCTGTCTGGGCACACAGCGTGAGAGGAAAGAGGCTCATAAGGAAAAGAAAAAACAAGTGGATTCTTTTCATAATGTTATGTGTTTTTAGTATTATCTCTCTCTTTCTATTATACCTTCTGAAAGGTGTGATACCTCTGGTGAATGCAAATAGAAATCAGTCCTTTTATGCTATGACAACAAAAAGGGGTAAATGGGTGACAGAAAAAAGAAACTATTTTGGTTTTGGATAAGCTTTTTTACTTTTATTAAGAGCTAAATAAACGAAAGAGTTCTTGTAACGACTTAGAATTCAATCAACTCTCCGCCATCGGACGCTGCATACTTCTTTAATAGAGATTGTAGATATTCCGCAGCTTCCCGTAATCCTTTTTCTCCGCTGTATCCGTTGATGATGGCCAGCAGATGGGTAGTCTCCAAGGAAAGCTTGGTGCGTTCGTGGTCGCTGGTGGGTGTGCCGATACCTCCTATGGCATCCCGGTAAACAGGCATACCCTCGATATTTAATGTACCTCTGCCAATACCTTCGTAAGGTTCGCCCTTTTGCCCAATGCCCAGTAGAAGGCTATCTCCCTGTATTTTGTCTGCGTCGAAACCTCCGATGGAGTAGCCGGTAGCGATAGATACCAGATTGATTAAGTCTACCAGCGTATCGATTTGATACAAATCCATCCCTTTAAGAATCCGGCGGCAGAGCGCTTCGCCGGAAGGACGATAACGGCTTGGGTCTTTTCCGCATCGTTTGTAGGCTTCGCGGGTGGCTTGAATCGTTTCCATCTGTTTGATAGATTCGGTGGTATATTGTTGTTGGTAAGTCTGGGTGAAACGGGCAATCTCTTCCCAAAGTTCAGCGTGATATTTGCTGTTTTTTACTGTTGCGTACACGGCAATACCTTTGAATGCAGGACAAGCTTTGCGAATTTCCTCGGAAACCTTTATATGAATCGTCATGTTTTGGATAATTTAGAGGAGCAAAATTAAGGAAAAAGGGTGAATCGATGAAGGAAATACGTCAAACAGTGTAGAAAAACCCTTAAAAACTATTCAATAGTTTCATTTTTTTCGGAATATTAGCCAAAAATAAAAAAGTTGCGTTATTTTTGCAGAGATTATAGAGAAGCATGTGATGACAGACGATTCGCTTTTTTTATTGGATATAGATAAGATAGTACGTTCTAAAGCAGGGGCTAAGATTAAATATATACCACGTTTCGTGATATCATATTTGAAAAAGATTCTTCATCAGGATGAACTAAATGAATTCCTGAAAAAGGAGCAAGGACGAGTGGGAGTGGATTTCCTGTCCGATTGCATGAAGTTTCTGGATACCACCTTGCAAGTAGAGGGACTGGAAAACTTGCCTGAAGATGGCTTATGTACTTTTGTCAGTAACCATCCGCTAGGAGGGCAGGATGGTGTGGCTTTGGGGTATTTACTGGGTTCCCATTATAATGGGAAAATTAAGTATCTGGTCAATGATTTATTGATGAACCTCCATGGCTTGGCTCCGTTGTGTATCCCTATTAATAAAACCGGTTCGCAAGCCAAAGACTTTCCTGTAATGGTAGAAAAAGGATTTGCATCCGATAGTCATATTATTATGTTTCCCGCCGGATTATGTTCGCGTAGACGCAACGGAATAATACGGGATTTGGAGTGGAAAAAGACGTTCGTCGTGAAGAGTGTGCAGACACATCGGAATATTGTTCCGATTCATTTTGAGGGACGGAACTCTGGTTTTTTCTATAATTTAGCTAATGTATGCAAGGCGCTGGACATTAAATTTAATGTAGCTATGCTTTATTTGGCTGATGAAATGTTTAAGAACCGTCATAAGAATTTTAAAGTAACCATAGGAAAGCCTATTCCGTGGCAGACTTTTGATAAGTCGAAAACGCCGACTCAATGGGCACAATATGTGAAAGAGATAGTTTATAATTTGTAAAGAAGTAATGTATCTGATATATGGAAGAGATTATTGCGCCGATAAGCAAAGAAGTTCTAAAATCTGAATTGACTGATGACAAACGTCTCCGTTTTACCAACAAGAGTCATAATGAAATCTATATTGTGACTTATCAGGACTCGCCGAATGTGTTGAAGGAAATCGGTCGTTTACGTGAAATTGCTTTCAGAGCAGCTGGCGGAGGTTCAGGTCAGTCTATGGATTTAGATGAATTCGATGTAATGGAGAATCCATATAAACAGCTGGTGGTGTGGAATCCGGAAGCAGAAGAAATTTTGGGAGGCTACCGGTATATCCTGGGAACGGATGTGCGTTTTGATGAGCATGGCCATCCTCTTTTAGCTACGGCTCACATGTTTAACTTCTCGGAAAACTTTTTGAAAGAATACCTTCCTACAACGATAGAATTGGGACGTTCGTTTGTTACGCTTGAGTATCAGTGTACGCGTACCGATTCCAAAAGTTTGTTTGCATTAGATAACTTGTGGGATGGATTGGGCGCATTGACGGTTGTGATGCCGAATGTGAAATATTTCTTTGGAAAGATGACCATGTATCCTTCTTTTAACCGTCGTGGACGGGATATGATTCTTTATTTCCTGAACAAGCATTTTGGAGATAAGGATAACTTGATAACCCCGATACAGCCGTTGCTTATAGAAGCCGACCCGAATGAAATGGCGGAACTTTTCAATAAAGATTCTTTTAAAGACGATTATAAGATATTGAACCGTGAGGTACGTAAGTTAGGATTTAATATTCCGCCTTTGGTGAATGCTTATATGAGTTTGTCTCCTACCATGCGTATGTTCGGCACCGCCATTAACTATGATTTTGGCGATGTGGAAGAAACGGGTATTCTGATTGCTGTGAACGAAATATTGGAGGAAAAGCGTATTCGCCATATTGAGTCGTTTGCAAAGCAACATCCGGATGCTTTGAAGATTACTTCAGGAGCAAACCGGGTAATTAACATGGTAGAGGAATAAGTATCTCTTATTCCTTGTTTATACGGCCGGAAGGCTGTTCCCATTTATTTTGCGGTATAAATCCAGGGCATAGACATCCGTCATGCCTGAGATATAGTCGAGCACTGCTTGTACTTTTCCATAAAAGGTGGAAGAGTGAATGTCGTATTGGTCGGATACCCGGTTAATAAGCAGTTGCGAATAAGCTTTGTCCGGCGAAAGTACCGCTTCAATCATCAAATCGAGTAGGGTACTGATAACGCGGAATCCTGCTAATTCTATATCCAATACGTCTTTAGAACGATAGATACGCTGAAATGAGAGTTCGGCACAGAAATCATAGGCCTCTTTCACCGGCTGGGAGATATGTTTGATAAGTGACCCTTCAAATGTCCCGTTCAAGATAGCTTCTTCGTTTTTGACAAATGTCTTGGTGCATTCGTCAATGAGTTTTCCAATAACAGAAGAACGCAAATAGGCAATCTGTTCGTTGATATCGTCTACCATATCGCAGATTTGGAGAATATGGTCTTGTTTGGTTTCATCGAAGAAACGAAGCATCAGCTCTTTGGTTTCTTGTGTGGTAAGTAACTTCAGTTTGTGCGCGTCTTCTATGTCCATAATCTGATAACAGATGTCATCGGCAGCTTCTACTAGATAAACCAATGGGTGACGGACATATTTTAGCGGTTCGCCTTCTTTACTCAAACGAATAAGCCCCAATTCATCGGCAATTTTAATGAAATCGGCCTCTTCGCTAAGGAAAAATCCGAACTTGGCTTTCTTGTGTGCCCATTGGGAGGAAAACGGATACTTAACGATAGATGCCAGTGTGGAGTAGGTCATAACGAAACCGCCTTTTCTCCGTCCGTTGAATTGATGGGTAAGTAGCCGGAAAGCATTGGCGTTTCCCTCAAAGTGAGTGATGTCTTCCCATTCGTTTGGGGTTAACTTCTCTTTTAGTTTTAGTCCGTTTCCTTCGGAGAAGTACGTTCCGATGGCTTTCTCTCCCGAATGTCCGAACGGGGGATTTCCTAAATCGTGAGCCAGACAGGCAGCCGATATAATGGAACCGATTTCGGATAAGTGTGGGCACTCTTGTTGCAGCTCGGGATGTAATAACAATAACTCTTTCGCTACATTATTGCCCAAAGAGCGTCCCACGCACGAAACTTCCAAACTATGGGTAAGGCGGTTGTGCACAAAGATGCTGCCGGGTAAGGGAAATACTTGTGTTTTGTTTTGTAGACGGCGGAACGGAGCAGAAAAGATAAGGCGGTCGTAGTCGCGTTGGAATTCCGTGCGGTCATCTTTTCGTTTGGCGTGTAACTCTTCCAGTCCGAAACGTTTATTTGAAATCAATTGTTTCCAATTCATGTGTATCCTTCTTTTTTTGACGAAACAAAAGTAAGGATAAATCTTGATAGCCGTTCTATTGGTCGCTCATTTTAACAATCACAGTTGCACTGTAACCGCTTTGTACGGTTTGGCAAAACTCAGCGAGCTGTTTGCGCAGGGATTCGGCATATTCGCCACTCTGTAAGCTTATCCGTTGAAAAACCGTATATTTACCTGCTTCCGCCTTTATCTCGGAGTGGAAACTTCCGAAAGGCGATAGGTAATGTATCGGGCGAGGCATTGATTCCACTGTATATCCTTGTGGCAGTTCTACCTCTAATGTGTCGCAATAAGTGTATCCGTCTTCTATAAGAAGGGGTTTCCCGGGTGAAGTCTCGCTCAAAGGAGAAGAGAAGTTTCTGAACGGGTTGATGGGGACGAACAGACGGCTTCCGGCAGAGCGGCCGCATATCCCTGTCATCTGATATTGGCAGGTGAGAGAAGGGGTTGGCGCCTTTTTTTCTGCAAAGTGCAGATTGCTGAGGCGTACTTGCATGGAACCAAGTTCTTTTAAGGTCGCCTCATATTGTTCTTTAGTGCCTTTCTGTAGGAGACTGGATTTTTCCTCATACAAGCGGTTTTCGTTGCGGTAGGTTACCTCTCCTTGCATCATTTTTCCATCGATATAATGTAATCGGGCATGTAATGATTGCTTTTGCAAAGAATCAGGAAGGTGAGGCAGGCAGACAAATTTTCCTCCTTCCTCCGTTACAACCAAGGCGTCATGTCCGGCAATGTAGTGATGGGTATAGCCGAAAGGAATCCTCGGATTGGTACATTCCAGCCATAAAGTGTCTTTGGCTTGCGGCACGCACAAAATAACATGGTTGCATTGAAAAAGATTAGGAAAGTCGGCATATAGCCGTTTTCGCTCGATGCTGATAATGGTATAGTGCGAGGGAATGCCGATAGCTTGCAACATAGCTTGCAGGTAATTGCTTAATGCTTTGCAATCGCCGAACTGTGTCTGAGCCACTTCGGCGGCAGGCATGGGTTGTAAACCGCCAATGCCTAACTGGATGCTGACATAACGTGTCTGTTTGCCTAAATAATCGTATAGTGCCTGAATTTTATCCCGGTCGGAAGAGAGGCCGGAGGTTAGTTCCCGTATTTTATTCACTGTCGCTTCCGGAAGCGTTGTCCGGTTTTCTTGCAACTGATGATGCCACATTCCTAGCTCTTTCCATGAGGTGTAACGCCCTTTGTAACCATCGTATACGAATTCCTCCGGTAAGGCATATACAAACGGGAGGTCTTGTTTTCTGACAACTTTGGCCGGATATGATTGTAATGTCCATGTATACAGACGACGATTTTCCTGCTCTGACGTCTTGGTTTGGAAGTTGGCGTTTTCAGTCTTTGCCCGCAATGTGACTTTTTGCGGCACATCCAACGTGTAGACTCCTTGTTCCAATGATTGGTGGGTGGCCTCGATAGGGACGAATGGCGGATATCCGGGTAACCCCTTTTTATAATGTATTTCGTATTCAAATTCAATGGTAAACGGATAAGAAGAGTAGGGGCATTCGTAGAAATAGGTCAAGTCGTCGGAAGCCAGATGCTGGGAAAGCTCACTCCGTTGCAGTTCCGATTTCTTTATCTTACGCAACATTTTACCGTTGGCATCATAAATCTTACCGCTGAAGTTGCTCAGTGAGCGGAATCGGTCGGCTACATAGATAAAAATAGCCGCTTCTTTTCCTTTGCTGTTTAAAATGGTGACCACCTGTTTGCCGGTAGCGTTTCCGTCCTCATCATTCTTTTGATAAAAGTGTAACTCTTGTAAACGTACAACTGAGTTGGCATTCCGCTTTAACGAATCGGGGATGCCGGATACGGTATATACTTGCGTCAGGCCTTTTAACGGTGTAAGGAACAGGGCAAGCAAAGTGATAAGGCAGATGCTTCTTCTCATGCGTAGAGTTGTTTACGATTTGCGTTTTAATACGATTTGGAATTGATTCGCCTCTATCAAACCCGTCATAAAGTTTTTCAGTTCTTCGTAACGTTCCGCTTCGAAATAGGTTTTAGTGATATTGAACTTATAATTCACTGTGATTTCGTTTCCTACTTGTGTGACGGAGTAAGCTAAATGGAGACTGTTGTCCGGTAATCGTAAAATGAGGGATTTAGGCAACTCTTCTACGGTATAATTCTCAGGTATCTTGCATGTGGAGATAATCATTAATCGTTTTTTGCAAGGTAATTCTATAGGTAATTGACGCGTAGGACTTTTAAACGGATTATCTTGCTCTTCCAAGAACATAAACGGATTGATATATAGATGTTCTCCGTTGAAGAGCGGTTGATAAGTGAATTGGAACTGTTCGTCGCATCCATTGCCTATCTCTCTCATATTTTTAGAAGTGTATCCGGTTACCTTTATTTCGTTTGGGTTAGGAAGCTTCTCAAGAAAACCTAAACTGTCGGTTGCTTCTTGGAATGCTTCCCGTCTGGCAAGGGCGTCTTGTCCCCGGTAGCTGCTGATGCAACTGCCAGTAGCAATCCCTTCGCTTGACAAATTAATAGAGAGCTGGTGTGTGGTATAATGTTTGCCTAACTGACTCAAATTCACATATCGTAAAGAGGGAGGGTCTCCGTTGTAATCTAATAAGACTCCTGTTTCGGGCATTATTGACAAAGGCAGGATATCTATATCTCCTAGTTCGATAGAAGCGTCTGCACAGTGCATTTCTTTTTCTTCATCGAAAAAGGCGACAACGAATGTAGAAAGTTTGCTGACTGATGCGAAATAAAGAGGTAGCTGTCCTTTTTTACGGTTGCGTATCAGAACCGGAGAACAAGGAATGCCTGCATCTCGTAACATGCTCATGTAAATGAAGTTTATATCGGCATTGCTGCCGCTTTTCGATTCTGTCAGGCTTTTGCTCGGATTTGTACCGAGTAATCGGTATGAACCGTCCCAACGCATTTGTGATTTTAATAACTTGAATAATCCTCGTGCTTTCTCTACAGTGGTCAAAGAGTTGTTTTCGGATATCCATTGGTTCGTCTCCTCCTTTAACGGATTTTTCATGCGCAGAAAATGTCCGAAGTTATCGTTCCCTTTCAAGACATCCATAATGGCATCCCAAGTTTGGGCTCGTCCATATGATATGGAGTAAGGAAAGTCAGTTCTTTGAAACTCAAAAAAGATGGCTGTTCGATAGTCGCTCTTACACCAAATGAACGGTTCTTCTTTTAAGGCAGGCAAGTCTTTACCTGTATATTGATGGTGAAAACTTTCGGTTTGCACATTAGCCATTTGGGTGTAGTTTTGTATATGAAAGGTTTGCATCTCCAATGTGTTCTGATGTTCAATCCCTTTTCCTATTCCTCCTGTCCGGAAGCGGAAATACTGAGGAATCAATACGTCGTATTTTACAAGGTTTACAGGCACCTCTTCCTGCATATCCAAATTGCGTAAATAGAGTGGATAATTTGACACAATATTGTATTCGTATTCAATGATGGAGCCCACTTGCACGTTTGGTATGGAGAATTTAAGCAATTGTAAACCTTCGGAGACTTTTTCATCGAACGCATAACTTTTGTCTAAATCTGTTTTTTCTACTTTTCCATCTGCCATGTTGTACGAGGCGGCTTTCAGCTTCTCCACCCGCTCGCGTATGACGACGTCTGAGCGGCCGAAGATGTAATATGGAATGACAACATCGGCATATCGTTTACCTTCTTCTTTCAGGATTTTTATCCGGGCGGAATAAGTGCTATGTGTGTAGAACGTATTATTCTCGTACGTATAACTGGTGTCTCCCGTTTTATAAAGGAATACAGCCACAGCAGACGTGTCGGCCGGATGATTGGACTCTGCAAAATCTTTGGGTGAAACTTTTCCGAATTTGTAGGGGAATTTTTGTGCTGAGAGGCTTAGTGTAAAGCAACTTATCGCGCAATAGACAAAAAGGCGAAGCGTTGTGCTCATATTAAAAGTTTTTTAGTTTTTTAAATCCTTCATGGCAAATGTATGGATAAAGTGTGAAAATAGCAAAAAGAAATACGTTATTTCTCTTCGTAAAATGACTTATTTTAGATAAAGGAGATGAATTGATAGTGAAAATTTCTTTTTGCACTTAAAATTGTGAAATTCTTTCGTCCTTTCTTCTTGAAATGCTTATTTTCGCACAAATATATAGAAGTAAGACATGAAGATACAAGTGATTAATAAATCAAAGCATCCGCTTCCGGAATATGCAACGGAGCAGTCTGCCGGTATGGATTTACGTGCTAATTTGGAACAACCCATCGTGTTGAAATCGTTACAGCGTTGTTTAGTCCCAACCGGGTTATATATAGCATTGCCGAAAGGTTTTGAAGCACAGGTTCGTCCGCGTAGCGGTTTGGCTATAAAGAAAGGTATCGGAGTTTTGAATGCTCCCGGAACCATTGATGCCGATTATAGAGGCGAGATTTGCGTGATTCTTGTTAACTTGTCTTCTGAAGATTTCGTGATAGAAGATGGGGAGCGAATAGCGCAGATGGTGATAGCCCGTCATGAACAGCCGGAATGGGAAGAAGTGGAAATACTGGATGAAACAGAACGCGGAGCGGGTGGCTTTGGCCATACGGGTAAAAAATAGACAAATGAATAAAAAACAAATCATACATAAGGTATTAAGTGGCTGTTTGTTGAGCCTTGCATTGCTTTGTGGAGCTTGTGGGTCTACAAAGAATGGGGTAAAAGCAAACAAAAAGGGTGCATTGACTGCTGAGGTACAGCTCTCTTCGGAGGAAGAAAGGAAATTTGAGTATTTCTTTATGGAAGCCAATCGTTACAAGCTGAAAGGGGAGTATGATACGGCTTACGAGATGTACAATCACTGTCTGGATATTAATCCGCAATCGGCTTCCGTACTTTATGAAATGGCGCATTTCAGTCTGTTTTTAAATCAACCGGGAAAGGCACAAGCCCAATTGGAGAAAGCCGTAGAACTTGACCCTGAGAATATATGGTATAAACAGACGCTCGCCGCTTATTATCAACAAAAGGGTGAGACGGAAAAGGCTATTGCGGTCTATGAAGATATCGCTACGCAATTTCCGAAACGAAGCGAGGCGCTGATGGTGCTGGTCGATTTATATGGTCGGGAGAAGCGTTACGAAGATGTGATTCATACGTTGGACCGTTTGGAAGTAAAGGAAGGGAAGTCCGAGCAGATTAGTATGGAGAAATTCAGAATGTATCTGACGATGAATAATCAGGAAAAAGCCTTCAGCGAGATAGAGAGCCTTGTTAAAGAGTATCCGAATGACTTCCGGTATAAGGTGATTTTAGGAGATGTTTATTTGAATAATAATAAGTTTGAAGAGGCTCGCGGCGCATTTCAATCGGTGTTGGATGAAGAACCCGACAATGCTTTAGCTCAGCTGTCTATGGCTTCTTATTACGAAAAGATGAACCTGGATTCTCTTTATCGTAACCAATTGGATACCGTGCTGCTGAATAAGAAACTGGATACGGAGACAAAACTCAATATGATGCGCCGTTTGATTATTGATTCCGAACAGAAAAAGCAGGATAGTACGAAGGTATTGACTCTTTTCCATCACATGATGGCCGAAGAGGACGAAACGGCAGATATAAGTATGCTTTGCGCCCAATATATGATTTCGAAAAATATGGATGAGGAAGCTGTCAAGCCCGTATTGAACCATATTTTATCCATCGAGCCGGATAATACGGCTGCCCGTTTGCAGCTGTTGAGTTATGCGGTGAAAAAAAATGATTATGAACAAGCCATTGCTATCTGTAAACCGGCATTAGAGTATAATCCGGATGTGATAGAGTTCTATTATTACCTGGGACTTTCGTATTATCAGGCGGAAAAGAAAGAGGAGGCGTTGGAGACATTTCTTAAGGGGCTCGACCAGATAAATGCCGG
>ERZ836877.1649-NODE-1649-length-32929-cov-6.868011_pt1 | contig 32929 bp, 41 predicted proteins | sample MGYA00519469_ERZ836877 | MGnify/ENA primary metagenome ERZ836877 (study PRJEB31850, sample SAMEA3708809) | human gut metagenome | biome: human gut; feature: human-associated habitat; material: faeces | place: China | collected 2014 ... | reverse complement strand
TATTGTCCTATATGTGGTAATAAAAATACATTAGAATGGGGAGACGGAGATACTATGAAATATCCTTTATTAAGAACTTATGAAAATGGTAAATTAATACAATGCCCTAATTGTAATAATGAAGAAACAAACATTAATGGCGATTATTGCCAGATCTGTGGCAGAATTATTGTTAATAGATGTCCAAACATCGAATGTACACATGAAGTTCTACCTTCAAATGCACGCTATTGTCCATTATGTGGTAGCAAAAGTATATTTTACAATTTAGATTATTTAAAAGATTGGAACTATGAAGAAACTTCTCATTTCTTTGATAATTTTCCACTTGGAATAGATGAAGAACTTCCATTTAACTAAGATTGTTAATCGTATTCTATTTACTACTCAATTCATATATTTAAAGTTAAATTGCGATAAAAATAAATTAAATACATTAATCAAAGGAGATGGAAAATAATATGAATAATGTACGAATGTGCCCTAAATGTCATAGCAATAATATTACTTATCAAACTGTATCTGAATCTAAAAAGACAGGATGTCTAACAGTATTATTGTATATTCTTTTAGCATTAACACTATGTGGTCTACTCATTGTGATACCACTTATGCTCAGGAAAAAAACAGAAACAGTCACATATGCTGTCTGCCAGTCTTGCGGTTTCCGGTGGAAAATATAAAATTTTCATGTTCCTGCTATAAGAGCATATTATATTGATATTATAGAATAAAAGAATCCACAGTAGCTACCAAGCACTGGGGATTCTTTTATGCAATAATTATACAATCACTTAATTGTATCAAAATCATATTTTTTTATAATTTATATATCCTCTATCATATTTGCAATAATTTTTATAGTCATCATTTCTATCAAAAAATAACTTAAATATCCTATATAACTTTTTTAACATGATTCATCACCTCTAAAACCTATACAATTTTACAATTTTGAATACATAATCGATGCTATAATACCACAAATAACATTTAAAATCAATGAAAAAAGTAAATCAAATACAACATGCATCACATTTTTCTGTTCAATACGAGACACAGTTTCATATTTTTTTCGATCTTTATTCGTTATATTGAAAATAAAATCATCACCATATTCTGTTAATCTTCTAAAAATTTTTTGTGCTACACTCTCTCCTCTATTAAGAATTATACAACATACAATTATTGAAATCACTATATAATTTACACAATAATTAAAATTATTTATTGTAAATTCTGATATTTTTTGCAAATTAAAGTTTTTTGTAAATACATTAAATCCAATCAAGAAGGTGAGTATTGAAACAAAAAATAATACGTAATTAACAAAATATGCAACAACTTTTCTTTTCTTCTTTAGCCACAACATACACCTATTTTTCTCGTTATGTGTTCTTAAAGACCTAACCCATTCATCTACTATATTCAAAAACTCTTGTCCTAATCTATGCTCTATAAAATCCATTTGAGCAATTATCGTAGCCTGCTGCGTCTCCATTTCTTGCATGTCTTCAATTTTGCCAGAAAAAATCAAATTCAGCACCTCTTCTGGACGCAATCCCGATGATAATTTAACAGTAAGTTTATGTCTCTGAGGATTCTCATAACTATCAACTACTATGTAAAAATCCCATACAAGAGTAATATTTTCAATTGACTCATTTATTTTCCAGTCATGCTCCTTGAATAGTTTAAAGTTATCAAAATTATATATTTTATGTCTATCAGTAACAACTGTTACATATGATCTTCCTACCTGCCCTTCTCTTTGATGCAAAGCAAGCTTTTCATTGATCATTGATTCTAAATTAGAAATATCTGACATTTCCAAAATAACTTTATTATCATATAATTTTGTTATTGTGTCTGGTCTTGCATTAAAAGCATAATACAATGATTGAAGTTCCTTCATTTTGTGTCTTTGTTCATCCGTCATTATCTGATTTTCCATACCTTGTCCCGCCTCAATATTATTATTTACTCTTACTTTACCACATTTTTCTGATTTTTCAATATTGAGATCCATATTTATATATAAATTATATTATGAATCACATATAATTATTACAAAAACCCCGATGTCTTTGTTTTAAACATCGGGGTTTCATTTTTAACATACCTTTTTAAAGGTTTCTCTATCCACTTTTTCCACAATTCCAGTTGTAGGTAATCCCAATCGTGACTGTGCTATGCTGATTGCATACTCTGACTTACTTCCAATAATGCCATCAATCTGTGTAGCATCTGCCTGTCCATTCTTAGTAAGTAAACCAAACTTCCATAAATACCACTGCACCCACTTAGCACCTTCTCCTTTGCTACCTTTTTCAATAACTTCTGTAGGTTCAGCAAAAGGATTGTGATCAATTGTAATAGGCTTGTCCTTCATGCATGCATCATACTGTGTCAGATTGTATTTATTAATGATATTCATGATCGTGTTAATGTAGGTCGGACTGGTAGCATAACCGCCCTGCCGAATTGCTGTGATACACTGCCCAGCATCCGTTACGCCGATACATTTTGCATAGCGGGTACAACTGCCTAACATATCATAATAATCGCCTACAGCATCCTCTACAGTGTCATAGGCACGAAACAAATCCGTAATGTTTACGTACGTCTTGCCATTATAGCACTCTTTTGTTTTTGTGCTGTACGCCTTGCCATTCCAACATTTTCCAAAATGCACCTTGTTTTTGCCGACCTTAATACCAAACAAGGCCTTGGCATCTTTCATTTTTCTGCACGTTCCCCAGTTGCTCTCACATGCTGCCTGTGCAATACAGACAGATGGAAGAACCTTTTTCTGTCTCTGGTTACATGCTGCAATGGCAACGGGCGCAATTAAACTAATAAATTCTCTAATCTGTTTTGTACTTGCCATTGGCTACGCCTCCTTTACTTCAGGAAGTCCTGCTACACTGGTTAGTACCGACAAGATACCGGCTAATACTGATGCACTTGCCACCATAGTCCAGTTAACCTCTCCCATTGCTGCTGCAGTTCCGATTGTTGCAACTGCTGTTTGCGCTACTGTCTTTAAGGCGCGCACACCTGCCGCCTTAATCCATTTTGTTACATTCGTGTTCTTCATATATTTTCTCCTCTCTGGTTGGTAGGTAACACACATGGTGTAAATTCAAATTAAAACCATTTAATCATGGCAATTCTTTTACTTTTGTAAGGACAAGATAAACGCATATTGATGTATTAAATTTACAGGATGAGCCATCATAAGAATGATAATGCCCAGTTCCGTCTATGGTTAGTATTCCAGTATCGGCATTATAGCTTTTAGATAACGTTGAATTTCCTGTGTTCTGTGTTCCACCATTGCCTATGCTGGAGGAACCTGAACCGCCCAATAGTTCTATAATAAAATTGTCTTCTGACAATTTTTTATAAAGTGGATACACTTTTGATATATCAGCTTTATAGCCATACCTTTGGTTTGAACTCCAATCCCCAGCAGCTTCTTTTGTAGTTATTGATTCCAATTCAACATTTAGTTTATAGACTAAATTTGAATTTACACCATGTGTGTTACCTACCATATTTTTATCCTCCCTATTACTTAGCATGCCTTAATGCAAGTAACCGACATAAGTGTTATATCTGTGTCAGGTACTGCATTTGCGTATAATCTTACATATCCTGATTTTGTCTGGTTAAGGTTACACAAAACACCTAATTGGCTGGATGTATAACTAGGAACTACATCCGCTTTATGATCGGCTGTTACCCCTCCAATAGATACATCTGCCTTATATGGATAATCCCCTACAATCTCAGTTTCAAGTGTTCCTGATGCCGTATATGTAATAAAATCCCCTTTAGGTACCGTGAGTAAACTTGCTGTAATTACACTGTTCTGTAATTCTTCAATGTCATCAGCATTTTGATATATCCCTGCATCCATCTTATTAAGATTTGTCGCGTTTAGTGGTGTTTTTGTAGATGGGGAATCTTCCCAGTTAACTCTCTCATACATTCTCATCTTCCTCCTTACTTTCAGTGGGCTCTAATCCTTCAGGATAACCACCTAGATATTTCAACTGGTAAATCTCAATATACTGTTCATCTGTCAATACTCCCAATTCCCAATACCGCCGCAACTGATCATCCCTTACAAATCCCTGCTGATACCTTTTCTTCACTGTTTCAAATTTTCCGAGTGCCATGCCTTTATACCTCCATAGATAATAATTCTAATTCTGTTTCTGTAATTGTCTGTCCCTGCTCAATCTGCCCTACATCTACATCCGTAAGATCCTGTTGCATTTCTATACTATTAATGTCATTATCTGTATCTGACTGCTGTATCTCCAGAGATTCGACATCCAAATCAGTAACAGACTGCTGTGATTCATATGTACACAAATCTGCATCAGTAGCCGCTTGCGCTGCCAATTGACTGTCAGTATAAATAATTCGACGTAGCAGCAAGTGATTAAGGCTACGTTTAATTACAGTCGTGAAGTTCTCATATTTTCCAAGCAAATTTCCTTTTCTATCCTCTATACGAATTGTTTTTAGATATCTGGTATCTACAGTAGATGAATCTACAGTCTTGCGAAATGTAATTCTCATTGAATCCTGTGACACCTCTATCTGTTCGATAGGATATGTAACATTATTTGTAAGCCTTATTCTGTCCATTCTTCTACCTCATACAACTTATTGTGATATTCATCCCCATTTGCTTCATATGTATCTTTCATGGCATATACACCCTTTAATGTTCTTTTAAATACATAGGTATCGATAGACTTATTCGGGCTGATCTGAACATTTATTACATCTCCACACTCAACGTATGGTCTGCCCTTTATCGTAGTCTTATGAGGTACATACCAAATTCCACCAATCTTAGAGTAGATATTAGATAATGCAGATGTTATTACCTCACCATCCATTCCATGGAAAAGAATATTATCGATAATCTCATATGTATTTGTACCGGTTCCATACACACCAAGCAAACTATCCTGTTCCTTGACTGTAATTCTGTTGATTTCCTGTACCCTATAATCTCCATATTCACAGTCTATGTACACTTCTGCATGTTCAAATCCATGAGCATCCGTCTGCGCTCCTGGATAAAACGTATCAGGCAGCCTAGAATTATCTGGATAAATGTAATTGTATCTATCCAGACTGATGAATTTTATCTGGTTGCTACGGTTAATATGAACGAATGCTCCATTGAATTCTCCAATCATCTTTAGCAGTTCTCTACCATTCAACTCATCAATATCTGATTTATTAATATATATATTGTCGTTGACCAGGTCCTGTACCACATAGGGCATATTGTAAGCACGATAAAGAGCAATTCTCAAATCCTTACATTTCATTGGAAATGTAAGTGAATTGTACCAGTCTATGATGTTCTCATTGTATCTGTAATATAGATAATCGTATGCCTTTATTTTGCGCCTGGTCTTATCTCCATTCTTCTGTGCAATGTCTACGATACCTTCAAACAAGGGAACTTGATATTCCTCATCTCCCTCCTCATTTGTCAGGATCTGAATTACCTCTATTTCCATGTCCTGGACATCCTGCTGCACATCTGTAATTTCAATTGCCAGAGAAGAAGATACACAACTTCGATAGTCTATCTTGTCTGTATCACACAATCCCTCTGTGATAGTCATAGACTCGCTTACAATATCACTCTCATCAAATGTGAAAGTAGCTTTTACCCTTTCTGAAGGATACACTTTACCGGCCGGATAAAGATCTACGTCAGGATACAGTTTTGATTTCTGATCATAGAAATTCAATTGTAATGTATTCAGTTCCGTAGGGTAATAATTATCTGCTGTATAAATACCCCTTACCTTATCTGCTACCCATAACATAATTAATACCCCGTCAGTACAAATTGTAGTCCTTTGTAATATACAGTGTTGGTGTTGCTGTCAATGTGATCGATCTGCGGCTTAGGATTCTTTAAATACATAAACTCAGTAATATAGTCCTCATCCAGGGGAACATAGAAAGTAACCTTTGCTTTTCTTTCTTCCGGTGCTGTAAAGTTTCTTTTAAATATTCCCCATAAACTTTTCATTTCTTCGTTAGTAAGTCCATCAATAGTTTTAAATTCTACTTTTGATGGAGTATTGGCTACAACGGTCCTGTGCAATATACCGGTATTATCTCTGTAACTGTCCAAATCCTGTATCTGGCATGGAGTCACATAATAGGAGGATTCAGTTATATACTTGTCCGGTATTGCTTCATTTCCAATTCTTAATAAATAACCCTTATACATGATCTCCTCCTATGCAAATGCACTCTGCCCAGTTGCCTTTTTATATTCTTTGTTCTGTTCCCGGACAACCCTGAATACTTCATGTCCGTCTATGTTTATAATAATATCTCCGCTCTGGTCATTGTTACTGCCCATTTCAGCCATAACCTGCGCTACTGCTTCTTTAATGGTGGATAATGGAGAGACAACTTCCGTTTCCTTATTATTGTCACCAAGTACTGCTAAAAATTCGCTCATTCCAGGTGGAACCACTGTACCGGTAGCAAGACGGGGAAATTTAACTTCTGAAATTTCCTTTAAATTAAATCCATAATGATTGCCACCAATAGACGGCACCCAATCTGGAATATCAAAGGACAAGGAATTAAACGCTCGAATCATTGTATTTATAATTCCTACTACAGCATTAGCAACACCTTCAACCATAGTAATTAACGAGTTTAGTATTCCTTTTATAGCCTTTACTGTTCCATCTATAACCTCTCCAAAACCATCCCATACTCTCTGCCAATCACCATCGACTATACCTATAAGAATATTAATGATTCCCTTTACAACATCAACCAACCCATTAATTGCATCCGTAATATGCGTAATTATCCCATGAAACTTGTTATATGTTTTCTGCATATAACCTATAACTTGTGGAAACAAAGAACTCATTAACCAATTAATTAATGGTTGCAAAACGTTATTCCATAATTCCATTAAAAATTCCATTACTAACCCCACAGCTTCCAAGATATTATCTACCAATGGCTTTAAATATTCATTCCACAATATTTGCAAATTTTCCGCTACAGAATCAATGAATGGTTGCCCATATGTTCCCCATAGTTCTAGAAAAGTTTCCATTAAATTACTCAAGCCCTGACCAACTGAATCAAAAAATGGTTTAAAATATGTATCATATACCTCATTCATTTTAGAAAAAGTATCATCTATTATCTGCTTGAATGTGCTTAAAATACTTGCAATTGTTCCCAATACTCCATCTAGCGCACTTTTAATTTCTTCCTTATTATCAGAAAAAGGCTTGATAAGCGCATCTAATATATCTCTGGTAACTTTTCCAGCTAATTCCACAATGGACAAAAATGCATTGGTAAATATTCCAATTATGCTCGCCGTTATAGCTTGTCCATTTTCGCCGCCGAATACTTCAAATATATAAGCAAATGTTGAAAAAGCATCACCTACAACTAATGCAATATCCCCAGCAATATCAAATAAAGATACCAGTTTTTGCTTTAGAAATTCTTTATTTTCTTCTAAGTATTTATCAAAACCTCCAATTAAATTCTGTGCTATTGTGATACCTATTGATATTATGGCTCCCATAATTTGTCCAAATGCGTACACAATTTTAGCTATCATAGTTTTGGCAGCATCCACAACAGCGGGATCCGTAAATATTTCTAACAGATTTTTAGCTATATCTTTTAAACTGTTTCGAATATCCTCAAGCCTGTCCTGTAAACTATCAAAACCACCTATTCCATTCAAGAAACCATTTGCAAATATCTTTTTTAAATCATCGAATGCCTTTTTAATGTTCTCTATACTTTTCTCATATGAATCAAGAGGTATATCTTCAAACATATCCTGTGTATTTGAAGAACTATTACCATTGCCTGATGATAACATTTCCAATTCGTCAAATGATGCCACTTGTTTATTTGCCCCGGATGCCGATTTACTAACTCCATCCAAGGACCTTTTATAATCATCTGCGCCTTTCTTTGCAATTGTGTATGATGACTTACCTCCCAAAATTGCAAAAAACTTCGATATATCATTCGTGACACTAACAAGCCATGCTGATAATTGGGTTAATATTGGAATAATTACCGTTAGAATAGGTTCAAATGCTGCTGCAAAATTATTCTTTAACTGTGTATTAGTATTTTTAAGCTCGGACATCTGCGCATTATACTGCTGCGAATGTTTAGCAAGGTTCTGTAACCCTTCCTTGGCTCCCGCTATTAATGCATTGAATCCTTTAGAAATCCAATTAAATATCAACAAGCTTAGTACAATGCCCTTTAATCGACTTGTAAAAGTAGACATCAGACTACCAGACTTTTTGCTGCTTTTATTTATCTTATCAAAGGATTTTTTCCCATCCTTTCCGATTTTCTGTAGGCTTGTATCTGCTTCTCTTACTTGTAACTGCAACTCTTGTAATCTATTTTTACTCTGTTCAATCTTTCCAGACAGATCCTGATATTCTTTTGTATCTATTCCTGAAATATGAGATTTTCCAGTTTCCAAAAGCTCATTCTTTGCCCTTTCTGCCTCACGTAGTCTAACCTCCAAGGTTCTTACGTCATATTCAATACTTTTGAATGCTTTACTTGATGTATCTCCTGGATTAAGCTCTGTGAACTTATCCATCCGATCTTGTGCAGCTATTAACTTTGTAGTAAGGGATTCTATTTCTTTTTCCACCGTTGCAAATTCCGGCGTAGCTACCTTTGTTTTTCCAATCGAATCAAGTTCTGCTTTCATTCTAGCAATTGAATTGCGCTGTTGATTCATCTGATCAGATAGTTTCTTTTGCTTTGCAGATAATTCATTTGCACCCTTTGCAAATCCATCCGTATCAAGTTTTGTGTTAATTTTTATTGTGCCATCATACCCTGCCATATACGCACCTCTTCACACGGCGCTGGCTCATAGGCTCTGGCTCTAAAATCCCAATAATTTATTTATCTTTTCCATTTCTGCCATTTGTTCAGCAGAATAATGTCTCTTTAAATCTATTTGCTGCCGATTAGCAACGTAAAATTCCTGTTCATGCTTTTCAAGTTTCTTCCCCTTATTACGCTTATTACGGATATTCACAATACTCGCAAACGTACATTCACCAATTTCAGAAAATAACCCAAGGAAAGTCCACCAGTGCATGTATTTAAGGCTTCGTACCTCTTTCCCTGCAACTTTATTTACAGCTTGAAAGATAAACTGTTCATCCTGTTTCCAGTCATACACAGGTTTTACAATTTTATTTATTTTTGTTTCCTGTTCCCCTCGGTTAATAAACCATATGAATTGTTCCATTGCTTTCTTTGTGTCCTTAGGAATTTCTTCATAAAAAATAGTCAAAGTAACAATCCATTTTTCTTCATTTGACAGCTCATCATCTGATATGGCTTCAAATATCCGCAATATATCCCTGTAATCTGTCCTGATATTATGTCGTGCTCCGTCTATCTCAACACTTATAGGTAAATGACCTATCATTTTACATATTCCCCTGTATACTTTGCAATTCTCTCTTCCGAAATAGCCCGCTCTCTCTTTATATCTTGTTTAATTACTGGCAAAATCGCATTCATAAATCGTTCAAGAAACAATTCTCCTTTTCCTATGGATAGACAGTTTTTGTTTCCGAACACAATAGATGAAACATCAGATCCAAACATATAATTAATTTGCGCTTTAATTTCTACATCTAGTTTTTCAATCTCATCTAATTTGTCATCATAGTCAGAATTTTTTTCCGCAATGATATCTTTAAAATGCTGCAGCTTCTCCTTGATACTGTTTTCAGCAGATTTAACCCTGGTAAAAAAAGAAAAATCCGTAGTATCAATTTGAATTACACCCAATTCGTTGTCATTTTCATCAACGATCTGATATTTTTTCACATTTGAGTCAATTTTAATCTGTTCCATTTTTATATCCTTTCCCAAGTGGTGGAGAAGGAAAGGTTATCTCCACCACTACTACAAAAATAAATTTGTATGCTGCTCTTATGATGCAATTGTCAGTTTGCCGCCAGTAATGGTTGCCTTTGCTGTTACATCTGTTCTGTTACCATTGTAATGTACCTCAAAAGGAATATTTACCCCTTCTGTGCCACCGCCCAAAGATGTAGGCACAACAATAGCATCTTCCTGATACGCACTTACAATCGTTCCATCAGTGTCAAGAATCACATCACATACCTTTGTAACGCACTGTGATCCAGTTGCTCTGCTGTTTACAATAATTAATAACTGATTGTATAATGCGTCACCCTCGTATGCGTAATAAGTATCAAGTGTAGCCTGTGGTTCATAGCCTTTTACCTGATTAGTGGATTCTCCTAAAATATTTTTCTTTGTCTCAATATCTGGATTCAGCTCAATGTTGTACTCCTCCAAATCTTTACCCAGTCGAACAAAATTCATTGTTTTTCCAAATCCAGCATCAATAAAATGTGCCAGATACTTTCGTTCAATCTTATCTCCTTCGCTTCTACCCATTTCTAATTCACTCCTTTATACTTCAATCGTAGACCTACACGGTAAATGTCCGAACTACCGTCCCTGCCTACAAAATTAGATAATGTAGTCTGTTCCAAACTGTCTACAGTCCTGCTATCATCCAAATTAATGGCTTCTCTATTTTTAACTACATAAGATGCCAAACTATCCAGAAAATCTGACAAGGCTATCCTATCAGCATCACATCCTGTCGGCTTCTTTACTGCAATTTCAAAAGGATACTGCGCTGTATATCCTCCTGTAATATCCTGTGACAAATACACAGCACCGCTAGATGTAAACAATGCTATGCCTTTTTCCTTATCCAAATAATTGAAAGACGCTATATTTATTCCAATCATCTTTTTTAGATTTGGATATTGATTTATGAGAAGCAATACAGCCTTGCCGATCATTTTCTGTTCTTCAAGCTGTATTGCCGGCTTATTCTGAACATCACTCATTTTGCTGTTACCTCCCAATGTGGAATCAGATTATATGTCGCAACAGATAATATCTCATGTACACTATCATATTTCTCCTTCATGTATGATAGAAAATCAACCATGCCAGATTCTTCCTTAACATCCCCTATTACAAAGAAATCTCCTTTATCAAGCGTAAATATACCAGTATGGTCAATCATCGCTGCATACTCTTTTGGTTTTACATATACCACATCTGCAAGATATTTTTTCAAAATTGACAGTACTACTACATCTGCATTGATATCCCCCTGTGTACCCGTCTGTGCTCCATATACATACTTCACAGACGTGTTATGTAATACAGTTGGTATATAGCTGTCATGTTCGTATGCCGTGCTTTTTATACGGTTGTAAATAGTTACATCTGTATCATGCATCAGTCCACCCCCGCATATAGCAAACCTGTACCACGTAAATACCTGGCAGCCACATTGTATTTCAATTTTGACTGCTCTCTATTGCTATTCAATACAGAATAAATCATATTGTTGCCTACATCATAAGAAACTGACTCTCCACCGCTGCTCATTGATTTAATTATCCCGCCGCCCGATGCTGTAATACCTGTAGCCTTTTCTGCAACGGATATCTGATAATTAATCTCTGCCAGTGCACATACCGCTTTCTGTTCTTCGTCTGTATATTCTGCCTTACCTTTTAATCTGCCAAATGTAAAATCATTCAGATCATCTACAGCTCTGCTCTCATACCTTGTAAAATCAACTTCGGGAATGATATCCCCATAATATTTACCTGTGTAAAAATCATAAGTAGTCATCCCCGAACCTCCTATCCTCTGGTAATAATTCTCGCAATGGCAATAGCCTTGTGTGGGTAATATTCCTTAGTCGTTTCATTACTGTTTGCCAGTTCCCAGTTGCTGCCATCCTCAAGCTGTGCATCTGTCGGGCTGATAATACCAGTATTTTTGAAAGAAATACCATAGGGGCTGAAAATCTTTCTCTGTCGGCTCCACAGTGTTTCCTGACCGCCGTTGGTCGAATCATCAACACTCATAGAATATGGTCTTTTTGCTCCACAGTTGGTATACTCAATTGCTCCGGCTCCAAGCACATAGGTTGTGTACTTTGTATATGCCGCTGCTTCATCTGTTGCCGCAATTTCCTCTGTTGGCATATCATCATCCACCAGCACAAGGCGACCATTCAGGCTGTAAAGCTGTAAATCCTTTTCAACGCCTTCCTGATCTGTATACTTCATGTATCCAACAAGTTTTTTGTTCTCAACTCCTGTAGCCACAGCAGAATGCATAATAGCAAGTGAAAACTTGGACTTATTATCACCCAACGCTTTCTGAATGCCGGTATTTAAGGTAGTTTCATCAAATTCATTTGCAGCATCATTACCTGAAATATCATAGGTATGACCATTAACAAATTCCAGATTCTTTGCACCTGTCATTGCAAAAATACCTTTCAGGGTAGATAAAATTGTTTTCTGATCAATGTCATCCCAGTACTCTGCAACTTCCTCTGTAGCAGGTAAGAAATCCTCACCAGTTACATCAGATGAAAAATCCTTTTCAGTCCAACCATTTGCACGACCAACTACAATTCTGCCCTGTGTGTATGTCTTTCTACTGGTTGATGTAATGTTTGTTTTGCCGTCATAATTTACAGCAGTACCACTAATTCTCGCTTTGATAGGAATGGAAATATAATTTCCACCTGTCTGATCCGGCAGCATAGATGCATACTGCGGCTTCTCCACAATAGCTCCACTTTTCAATAATTCATTTCTTTTAAGATTTGGGACCTTATCTACATAGGCGCCAAATACCTCACCATTGAAATTTTTAGCATCAAATAACGCCATTATTTATCATCTCCTCTTTAAATATACTGGCTAATGTCCAATCCCGGATTCTGATTTTTCATCTTCATGAGCTGTTCCGGTGTATACTTTGTACCTTCCTTAGGTTTCTGTCCTGGGGGTGTAGTGAACTTAGCCTTTTCTTCCTGTGATTCAGTTACAAATGCAGATGCATCTTTAGCTTTAATGCTCTCAATCATATCATTAAGACCAATGATTTTACCGTCAAGCAATTTAAGACCTGCACTCTTAATTTCTGCCATAACAGCAGTCTTTGCATAATCTGATGAAAACTTATAGGATTCCATTGCCGTTGAAAGAGCATCTGAAAAATCACGATCATAAATCTGCTGCTTATAATCGGCTTCCGCTGTTTCTGCTTTCTGTTTCCATTCGTCCCGGTCCTTCTGGATAGCGTCAAAATCTTTGCCCTCAAAACCTTTCAAAGTGTTTTCCGCTGTTTCTGCTCTGTTCTTCCAACTATCACGATCTTTTTCTGCTGTATCTGCTCTCTTTTTCTCTGCTGCAATGTCTTTGCCATTCTCTGCAAACACATACTTGATCTGGTCCTCATTTAGTCCCTGTGCCTGTAAATCCTCTGTTTTCATATGCTACTCCTTTTCGTTATTAAGATTTTTTAAGGTGGAGTTCTTCCCACCAACGATTGCACATTATAGGTTGTGCCAACCAATAGAAACAGTGGGAATTGAACCCACTCCATGCCACATGTGACCGTTCTACCTCTGAACTATGTTTCTGTCTGATAAAATAAAGGAAAGAAATGTTAATCCCAACAATTCAATAAAAGCAAATAAAAAGCGCCAAGTGCAACTGAATAAAAATCAGTTTGCTTCTTGGCGCGGTGGCTCATATAACGTTATTAAAGTTTCCTGTTTACACCATTTACAATAAGCTGGGAAATTAATCAGTTTGGTATCTTTCCTCAGCTTCTGCATTTTTTTCTTGCCACAATGAGGGCAAGGATACCAATAATATTCATTCATACCTATAACCCTTACCATGAATTATAATCATACTCTATATAATTATTATAGGGAATAGCGTTAATGGGTGCAATAAAATATTATTTCGAATTTCTTTTTTTGTATCCTATTCCTTGATTACATGTACATCCTTCTTCTTTCTTTTTCTGCCTTACTTCTGATGGAATACCATCTGGAAATGCTTTGCATTTCATTCCACTGTTTTCTATAAGATTTATACATCTTAAACAATCCGGTATAACTATCATTATCTCCTCCACTTTTCTACAAGCTGTATAACCATCTTTTCTGCTTCTCTCGGTACTGGTTCACCATTATGGATTTTGACAAATGCTTCCGCGATAGTCTCAAATCCATCTTTTCTATCGTCAGAATATCCAGATACTCCAGGTACATAGCTCTTTTCCAGAGCAATTGCAAACCGTGCAAATCTTTGCGGGTCTGTTGTATTCAATCCTGTCATATAATGAGCTGCTTCATGCCTTATATAATCCGCTATATTTCTCCCTGCGAAATACCCCTGTTTATACCCTTCATCCACTAATGTTTGAAAATCCTCAAAATCAAATGCTGTATTGATATTAATACATCTCTCAATTTTTCCACTTGTAGAATCATATGTACAGGTGAATGGCTGGCTTGCATCCATTTCCTTCAACGCAACATTAAGTTCAACATTATATTCCCTTTGGATATCCTCTAATCCTTTTTGTATTTCTCTTTGAATATTTTCCGTCATTCCCGGTATTTTTTCAATGCCTTCTGGTATTTTTATTGGCTTTGATATAATATAATCATTACTTACTCCATTCACTTTTGCAATCTGCAGGCGGTATGTATCAGTACTTAATCTATTATCCCTGCAAAACTTCCTATATTCTTCTCTTTGCTGTTTCAGAAGCTTATTTATCTCCCGCCGTTTATCCTTAATTGCTTTTTGCACCTGCTCATCCGTTGACTCTGCATTATCAAAGGCATTTTTTTGCCGCTTTATATTGCGTATCTTACGTTCCATAGCCCGCTGCTTCTGTTCAAGTTCATAACGTTGTTTATTTTCTTCCGGGTCTATCGGCTTCCAAGTATTTATACTTACGCCTTCCCAGAATGGATCAAAACTATGCCTACAGTTAATACCACATATCCCTAGCATTTTGCCATATCCACAATATGATATGAAATCCTTGTATTTTTTTCCTGATAATCTTTTGAGAAATTGCTTAGTTTTGTCTAAGAATCCATATAATTTCTGATTTTCTTGTATTTCCTGTTGTGTAGGCTGATATTTACTCAATACCGGGTTATTCCAATCCAGGCTATATACTTTTCCTTGCCAATGCGCATGATTGGTGTAATCCTCACTACTTGTAACACGCGCACCAATATGAGAACTTACCACAACATGACCTACTCCCAGCTCTGCACATCTGGTTAGTTTTATATCTCCATTTGCCTGATTAATTCCTGTTCTGACAGCTCTTGCAATGGCAACCTCTATCTTATCTTTTCGATTTCCATAGTGTACTGTTGTTATTCCCTTAGTTGCTAATTCTTCAATTGCCTCTGTTATTGCAGTACTCGGTGATACGCCATGTGCTGTTTTCCAATATGCTGTATCGCACGCATCTATGAAACTTTGCTGCGCCACTGATGCAGTAGTACCGGTTATATTGTAAATTTCACCATTGGTACGATTATAGGCAGCTTCTAGCATACGTATTTCTTTTGGGGTAAGGTTCAAATCTTTTTCACTGTTGGGGATTCCTGCTTTTTCCATATCTGTTACATTCGGAAGCTCTGGAATATCTCTTAATTCTCCCTTTTCGTGCTCTATATCTATAACTTTACGTGTAAAATCATACATATCTGCATTTATCTTACCTGCAGCATCATAAAAAGCCATCCTAACTTCCTTCTGTATTTCTGGCATGCGCCTTGCAAGTTCATCCTGTATTTCATCAAAAAGTTTGCCTGCATACTCCATTTTTAAAACATCATGCATAGATGAGGAATTAATGTTCATTTCTCCTGTCTTTTCGTAAAGAGTAAGGATTCTGTCAACAATTCTGCTTACCAGATAATCATTAAGCTGTTCTGCCTTTTTCTCAGTTGCCTCTATTATTCTTTGCAAATATCTTGGTGTTAGCATATTCTATCTCCTCAATGCCCTTTTTACTACCCTTACCCAGTCTTTATGATGCAAATTGTACGCTTTTTCATCCCAGTGTGCCTCTGCATTAGGATTGCTATAAATTAAAGGTTGTTCGCTTTTTTCCTTAGTTACGCCCTTTCTACTGAAAAATTTATCATTCTTTTCATCATAAAAACCTGCAACACCATACTTTGGATCAATATACTGGACTCCCTCATATTGGTAATGCCCATATTCTACATTCGGATCATATGTATATACTTCACCCCTGACTATAGCATTCATTGTATCCGTCTGTCTTATAAGATTGTACGAATCATATGGCATATATTTCTTCACATCATCCCACACCTGGGCATCAAGAGCATCTTGTGCTATATCCATCCGTCTGCCCATTCTGGTAAAATTAACACGGATTCTCACGTTGCCATCGTATCTATCTATATTTAATTTTCCAAATAGATTTTCAAAAAAATTCTTTGCAATCCCCATAACATCACCTGATAAAAAGAACCATAGATAATCTATGGTCCCCTGAAATTATTACTCCTGATCTGCCTTCTTGGTAAGAATATCTATTGCCTTGGTCAAAGCTGCTGGCATTGGCAATCCCATAAGTCCGGCATTTTCCACAATGGATATAACCTCATTGGCAGTAAATCCAATAATCACTGCATCACGGATGTAGTCAGTTCCGATCATCAGATCAATACGATACGAAATCATAACAAGGAATAAGGTCATAGCTTTACGGCATAGTCCTTTCCACCCCGCCTTGCTCTCCAACGCACCGGATTCTGTCTTTGGTGATTTATGAAATACTCCGGCTACGATCAAGCCAGATACATAGTCAATTGATTGACACGTTATAAGTGTTACCATTCCACCATCCCATCCACCAAATAAGCTCGCAACGCAGCCGCCTACTGCTCCCACTGCGGCACATATAGCTGTCTTTGTCATATATAGACCTCCCATCAGTTGTATTGTATATATTAAGTGTAAGGGAAAACGGTGACTAATGGGGAAAATAAATACTTTTTATCTAATGAATGTTAATTTTCTTGTAGATATGATATAATTCTAAATTATTCTAAAATTGGAGGAAAATCATACTATGTCAGAAGAATTAATATTTAATAACAAAGAAGCCATCAACCTTATAATTATTTTTTATACAGATCCTTTAGGTATCTTGGAGGATGAGGTAGATAAATACCCAGAAGTTAAACGATTTATTGAAATGGGATTAGTTGAAAAAGATCAAGAACATGCTGAATATTATATAGCATCTAAAGCTGGTCTTGAACTGCTACATCACTATATACAAAATATCTCAAATAGCTTTATAAAATATATGGAGTCAAAAGGTTATAAAGCACCATGTGATGACATAGAAAAATGGTTTAAAAATGAATTTGATTTAGAAACAATAGAAGATGCAAAAGATATAGTACAGTATATATGCGATAATTTGCATAATTATGGGTACTATTATAATAAAAATTCTTCTCATAGTATTTCACTAATTAAAGAATTTTAATGTATATTGCTTTGATTTGTCTGTATGTAATTGACATTTTATATAATTTATTGTACATTTTAAGTGAGTAAAAATTATTATATACGCGCTATTTGGTTTTATGGATGTTATATACTTCACTTACCAATGAGGTAATTATGGCCTTTCCGAGAAATTACTTATATTTCTATAAACGCCATATGCAACTATTAACCAATCTATCTGAATTATGGAGGCGTATATATGTTTTTTTTTATTACTCATTGGGTTTTTACATTACTTTTATTTTGGATTATTTCTCGTTTATTCAAAAGATATCGTTCAATTCATATTAAAACTTTGTTAATTGAATTTGATTGTGAAAAGTAATTGAAACCAAAAAATAGAGTCTATATGGCTCTATTTTTTTACATTGTTTTCTATTTCATATTCTGTATCAATTTATATAATTTTTCTGCCTCTTCTTTTGAAATTTGATAATTATTGCCTATATAAAATTTAACCGTGAATATCTCTTTTATAAAATTCCATATTCTTTGCATTAATCCCCCTTTTACTCCCTATGTATTTATTATACTACATACTATAAATAATTATGTGGTGCCATTTTGTAATATTACAATTTGGTATCTATTTTTTTTGAAAAATTTATATTATTATTGTAAAAAGAAAGGAAGGAAGGAATAAATAAATATGAGTTTATCCAATATTTTATCTCTTTTAGGTATCTTGACGGTTACAGCAGGTACCGTTGCTACATTATGGAATGTTCTATGTACCAAATCTAAATATGTAGGTACAGCACTATGGTATGACAAACAAAATGAAACATTTAAAGAAACGAAAAAAGAAGTTATTATCGGTTGTTTTTTTATCATTTTAGGTAGTATCTTTCAATGCATAGCTCTATTTATATAACCGAGTAACATGAATTTTAAATAGATTTTCCAATCTCTCATATCACTGTGCGTACCGTAAAACCTATAAAATAGAAAGAGCGGAACTTAATCCGCTCTTGTTAAATTATTCATGCGTTCCTGCTGTTACTAATACAGTATCGGCACCATACAGTATCAAATCATGATTTGACCAGACGAATTGACTAAGCGTCCTATTTACAGATCCAAATCGTGAATATTCATCGTCAAGTTCTGTAGAATATGTCATACCTGCCAGCGTGTCAGATTCTGTTTCTGTAGTAGTGCACATCTGGACATCCTTTGCATATGCCTCTGAATATTTTTCGCCACTCTTATATATGCACATAGGACTGTTAGAGCAATACAGGTAATATGTACCACCAAGATTCATTATCATTTTGTATTTATAGCTTTTTGCACTATCAAGATTATATTTGCATTCAGATTCATATTTAGCAAAAAGGTTCTCTGGTATATCCGCATCCAATATAGATTTGCCTGTTATTATGGCAGAATTATCTATACTATCAAAGACACCATTGCCTTTTATACATATATCTTTCATCTCCCCAAAAAGTGACAATCCAACTGTATTGTTACGAATATAGTTACCTACTACATTAACACCCTCGCACTTCTTATCAGTCTTATTGCTTATCAGTAATCCTATATTATTACCAGTTATATTATTGCCAGACACAACAAGGTCCTGGACATCAGATAAGGAAGGATTAACATATATTCCATTTTCTGTGTTGTCAAAGACCGTGTTCCCACTTATGGTCGTTAAAAAGCATCCATCCGTATATATTCCATGCTTTGCATTGCCATATACTGTGTTACCACTTATAGTTGCACCAGACTGTCCACGTACACCGATACCACAATTAAGACCATTACGGACAATGTTATTAATAATATTCATTCCTTTAGTCGTATTATATTCGCCACCCCAACCATTCAAGGTTTGATTTTCTACAAAGATACCATACTGGCCAGATCCTACGCATATATTATTACTTATAGTAAAGTTTTCATTCTCATATCCACCGCAACCTATTCCGATGCCGGACGACCCAATTTTACCTTCTGTAAACAAATGACCGCAATCTATGCATATGATACTGTCAATTATTACGTTACTGAGATAGTCAATGTCAAGGGCTGTTGCAGGCGTTCCAACAAGTACTAAATCCTTAAATGTGCAATCTGTTACATACTGACAATAGAAAACTTTTCCGCTTACTGCCCACTGTGTTAATGCACTTCCATCTACTGTGAAGTTTGCAAATGTGCAATTTGCTAATGGGTATTGTTTTCCCTGATGCCGGTAAAACAATGTATAAGAAACATCTGTGCAATCGTCCATTATCAGCTTTGTTAAGTACTTATTTTCACCAATAATTGATACATCTGGCTTTAATAAAACAGCATATATACTTTTCTTCCATTTGAAATGGTATTCTCCATTAGGTATATAGATTGTTCCTCCACCAGCATTATATACTTTATCAATTAAATCCTGTAAAGCATCTGTATTGTCCTCATTCGTAGGCAAAACACCATACTTAGTAGCATCATAGTAATTGGTCGATACCTTAGCTATGTCATTTGTTCCTACATACTGCTGCACTGCAACGTTTGTTTTTTCTGTAATTACCTCATCTGTAATACCCCCTGCATTTCCAAGTATCTCTTCGGCCGCCGCTACTGCAGCCCCATATGTTATAGGACTGAATTTATCCATATTCATTTTCCCCCTTACTTCCAAGACACACCATCATAGAAATAAACTTTTTTGGTGGAATAATCCATGCAACTGCTCCCCTGTGGCATCGGGACCCCTTCACATGCCTGTTTAAAATTGCTGTTAAGCTTGTCCACGCTGTCCCCCCGCTGCTGTTGACATTCCATAATGTCTCTTGCCAGTATCCCTGTCATAGCTTTCCAATGTAATCATAACGTCCTCCTATTCTTCATCGAACAAACCGTTCTGTTTATTCTCTTCCTGTGCCTTTTTTAGTAATTCTCTTGCTTCCTTACGTGAATATTTAAGATACTGCACGTAATATTCTTCCCACGGATATTTACCCTGCTTTGCCAGATCATAATGATGCTGCTTATCTTCTTCATAGTTGTATGTAATATCACCGAATGAATAATTGGTTTCATATTCTCCAACCGGTGCAAGATCATACAGATCTGCAAATACGGACAGCGCATAAATTGTATCATTTACTGCCACCTGTAAGTTATCTCTGATATCCTTTATAAGCTGTATGGTTCTTCTATCGTCTGATTCAACCTGGGTAGCTGTTACCATACCTGTTTTCTGATCCAGTACAAAATAACCATTGCTGTAACCACATTTATACCCAATCATAGACAGTAAATTGTTTATACCTACAATTCGCTTATCGGTATTTAATGGACGCTCTATAGCCTGATAAAATTCATGACTATCTGCTCCATACACATTGTGAACATGATGCGGGAGTTTAATATCACTCTTGCTACCTATCTTCTGACCGCTCATATTAATAAGTCGGTCATCCAAAAGCTCAATACTCTCACTATCATATATTTCTCCAACATTTCGGCTGTATGCAATATCTAAGTCCTTTAATTCTTCCATAGCGCCGCTGAATACTGCAGTTCCCAATGGACTATCTATATCTATATCATTTGCTGCCGGCATCTTCAGGACTCCAAACAACATTGTATTTAATTTGCTGTCATTCTCCTTGGTTATATATACATCCGGCTGTAATGCTGCCCACTTAGTATCTGCTAAAGGTATTTCTTTACCGATATGGTGCTCTGTATTGCTCTTAAATGCCTTATTTTCTACATGGTAGTAAATTACCTCTTTGGATTCTCCAGTCTTATATGACACATCTGCGTGCATATAGCTGTGTCTCTCAAGTTTGGTATAATAAGTTTTATTATTATCCTTGCCGGTAGAATACTGATCCTGAAATACAATGTCATTTATCATACCGTTGCTACTTGCAACTACACGGAAGCTGTCTGGTAAGAATATATCTACCTCATCGCCGCCACATGGTTTTAATATAACTGTACCCGCTGCACAGGCATATTCAATCCATCCTCTAAGTCTTGGCATGATAGCTTTATCTACTACCTGTTTAAGCCATTCTGCGCGTTCCCCACCATCTATTTGAATCTCTAAAGCAAGATTGGTAAGCCTGGCAGTTTCTTTACATATGGCGTTTGCCATATTGATAGTCTTAATTCTCTGACTGGCATCTACCCAATGCGGCCGCCCCTGATAGGTCTTGAACCACTCAGCTATTTTATAGTCCATTACTGTACCATCTTTTATATCAATCCCAAAGGCTTTCTCTGCTTCTGTAGCAAACATTTTATTAATCACCCCTTTAAGCCAGTTAATGAATCCCATTTACAAACACCCCACCTCTTCATATACCTTTTGAATCTTAGGAAATTGTATTGCAATCCAATCAACAAGTTCTTCATTTTGTGCCCATGCTCCATTATATTGCAATGCATTATCCTGTAACCCTGATTCATTCAAGAATGCATGTACAATTTCATGTCTTAATGTTTCCTTGGCAATTACATCTTTCTGCTTGTCGCTATCAAACACATATCTTTCATCATCATCCAGATCTGCCAGAACAATCAATTTTAATTCGCCATCACAATAACCTATCCAGTCATTACGTTTTAAGCATTCATCTTCCTTTGGTGAATGAATCTCTATTTTGTATTCTGTTCCCAGTATGCTTACTGTCTTATGCACTACTGCCCCTCCTGCTCCACAATGGTTCATAGCTATATCTAAGTGCATCTATGATGTGGTTATTTTCATCCGGATATCCACTGATTGGATTTCCTTCTTTGTCTCTTTCATACTCATATTCACTCAATTCTTTATAGGCATTTGGTGTTCTTCTCTGATCTATTACGATATGTTTTGTCTGTAACCACTTCATACCGTACTCAACTGATCCGGGACCTTTCACTGCCGGTCTGGCTGGTATATCTATATCTCGGTAATCATTAATAGATTTATTTTCAGCAGAATCACAGGTAATATTGTAGTCTGTATATTCTTTATCTTTAATCCACTGCCCTGTTTCAGCATTGCTTGTCTTGTTCACATAGTTTTCATCTATAAGATAGATTGTCTCTGTGTTATGATTGTAATAGCTTCGTATAAATGCGTAATGGTCCGGGAACCAGCCCCAGTCCACGCCCTGATAAATTCTATCGAACATTGCTATCTCTTCGTCTGTAATCTCTCGGAAGTCCAAATATTCAAATACGTTACCACCGTTACCATTTGCAATACCGCCATATTCATGATCATACGCATCCGGATTCACTTCTTTTAAGTGCTCTGCTTCATCAATAAATGGCTGTCCCAACCACTCTACCGGTACATCATGATATGTAGAGTGATGTACTACTCTATTCTCTTTTGGAGTTTTTACATACTTATTTGCCCAGTTATTGGCTGTTTTAGGAGGATTGAATGTCTTAAAAATCCATGCCTTGTCACCACCTCGGATTGCTGACTGTTCAATCTTTCTGACTTCTTCTTCTCCACTGAACTGATCTAACTCCTCAAACCAGAGAATACCAATATATCCAAACTCTGGCGTAATAGACTTTATCTTATCCGGATCATCTGCGCCTCTGAAATATATTTTTTGCCCAGTTGCAGTTAATGTGATTTCTAAAGGACTTTTCTTTGCATCAAATTCCTCTGTAAAATCTTGTTTTCCAATTGCCCATTTAATTTTGGCATATACAGAATCCTTTATTGTATTGCCAACTTTTCTACAGACAACCGCATGTACATCATGGTTATTTTTCATCAGTTCGAGAATCATATTTGCAACAGTTGACGATTTTGTAGAACCTCTGCCGCCCTTAAAGACATATTCCAGATGTTTATGATTTCTGATATCTCTGATAACTGAATGGAATGTGTCCGGGATTATATCCAAATCCATATGATATGTCTTGGACTTCATGGCTGCTTCTGCCTGTCTCTTTTTTTCTTCCTGTTCCTCTTTTATCTTCAATGCCTTTTCAAGATCATTGGCAGCCTTCAGCCTATCTGTTAGACCAGCATCCAATCCGAATGCATCTTTCTCTTCTCCTTTGATTACCCGTGCTCGGAACGCCTGTATATCTGCCAGCGACATGATATCCGTACCATTCTGTTTGTCAATCTCTGCCTGTCTCTTTGCTATATAAGCCTTTATCGCTGGTTTGCGCTTGTTCTCTCTTCCTTGTCCCTCATAGTATTTATATCCTGCACTCTTTGCTGCCTGTGCAGCATTACCGCCATTCTTTATATACTCATCTGCAAATCTTTTCTGTTTTGGTGTCAGTTTCATGTCCGCACCTCCTTGTATATGTCTACAAGGCACATTATTATTTCTGGCATGGAGCATGTTTTCAAGATTTCATAATCCCTTTTTACCCATTCCTGCTTTAAGTCTGACCATTGGGTAACCGGCGTTGTGATCTGGTAAGATGTAATTACTCTCTTCTGGTCATCAGAAAAGAACTGGTTGCTATTAATTTTAATAACTAATCCAGTTCCTATGATTGCTGTCTGTAATTTCTTCATCTTTCCTCTTAAATTCATATCATCCTGCCTTTATAAATAAAAAAAGCCGCATACATAGATTATCTCTACATATTCGGCTCGGTGGCGCTATTATACATCTCTATTTAATTATAAGGGAAAGTGGTGATTGCATCAATATATATATTCCTTTCTTTCCTTCTTATATTATTCTTTATTCTTTAATATTCTTCTAGTGCTGTGATTTTGCCTGTTAAATTTTGAAATACAAAATCCAAAACCTCTTATAAATAAAGGGGTACAGCCTGTGATTTGTCTGTTAAATTGCCTGTGGTCTGCCTGTGAAGTTGCCTGTTAAATTAAAAAACCAAAAGTCTTAAAACCCTTATAAAATATGGACTTATAAGGTATATGTTGTCTGTGATTCTGCCTGTGATTTACTACACTAAAGCATGCCTATTTTGATGGTGTTTTGCAGCCTTTTTTATTTCTGCCTGTTAATTGTCTGTGATTTGCCTGTGAAGTTGCCTGTTAAATTGAAAATGCAGAATCCCCAAAAGCCTTTTAAATACTGGATTGTAGCCTGTGTTTTGCCTGTGATTCTGCCTGTTAAATATAAATACTCTATTAAAACTTGTTTTATAGATCAGGCGCTTGCTTCGGTAAGCTGCTTTTGGCAATAAAAAATGAGAAAAGTACTTGAATACTCTTCTCATATTTAGGCTATATCATGGCTCTTATAATAGTTACGTAGCGTACACACTTTATGATTCAGCGTACACACTTTTTACACACTTTACTGTGTACCGTACACACTTTTACACACTTTTCGTATTGAAATACGTGCGATTTTATAGAGATTTATATTTCTACCAAAGTGGCTCAAATCGGCTATTTTACTGTATTTCTGCGGTTTTTCCTACAGTTCGTAAGGAGTTGTCTGGTAAACATAATAATTGAGCCAATTGGTATAGAGGTTATTACTATGTGATCTCCACTGCAGATCGGGTTTCTGGGTTGGATCATCATTGGGATAATAATTTCTTGGGATATGAATAGGTAATCCCTTATCCAGGTCTCTATGATATTCTTTATCCAAAGTATAACGGTCATACTCAGGATGTCCGTTTACAAATATCTTCTTTCCCTCTTCGGCGTATGCAAGGAATACACCTGCTTCTTCTGACTCTGCAAGTACTGTGATCGCATCACATTTATGAATCTCTGAAGCCGGTGTCTCTGTATGCCTGCTGTGTGGCGCAAGGAAATAGTCATCAAAGCCACGAACAAGCGGTATCTTTCTGTTCTGCACTTTATGGGAATACAATCCGAACAGTTTCTCCGGAAGCAGTCGCTTCTGGATTCCATAATAGTGATAGAATCCTGCCTGGGCTCCCCAGCAGATATGCAGGGTAGAAGTAACATTCTGTTCTGCCCAGTCCATGATCTTGCAGACTTCATCCCAGTAATCCACTTCTTCAAAGGTAATGTCTTCTACAGGCGCACCTGTAATGATCAGACCATCGAATCGCTTTTCTTTAATTTCATCGAAAGTGGTATAGAAACGATTCAGATGATTGGCTGACGTATTCAAAGATACATGGCTTGTTACCATGAGGAAAGTTACATCTACCTGTAATGGCGTATTGGACAGAGCACGCAGCAATTGCAGCTCCGTGTCCTGTTTTACAGGCATCAGATTCAGGATGCACACCTGTAATGGACGAATATCCTGATGGGAAGCTCTGTTCTCGTCCATGACAAATATATTCTCATATTCCAGTATTTCTTTTGCCGGTAACTCACTTTGTATCTTAATAGGCATTTCTGCGTCCTCCTTATGGTGTCATTCCTAAATATTGTTCCATGAATTCTTCTTCTGTTATGATAGGAACAGACAATTCTTTTGCTTTCTTGTTCTTAGAAGAATTGGAAGTGATATCATTATTGATCAGACAAACGGTCTTGGACGTTACACTTCCTGTTACTTTGCCGCCCTTTCTCTCTATCAGATCTTTCAATTCATTTCTGCTTCCGAAATGTTCCAGACTTCCTGTTACGACAAATGCCTGTCCTGTCAGTGTCTGCTCACTTTCATTTATTTCTTCTTTTTCAATGGATATCTCTGCCAAAAGATCATTCAACTTCTGGTTGTTATCCTCCTGCTCAAAATACTGGGCAAAAGCCCTTCCTATCACTTCTCCAATACCATCAATCTCGCTCAGTTCTTCTACTTTTGCTTTGCGCATAGCATCCAGATCATAGGAATAGTGTCTACATATCATCTTCGCATTGGCAAGTCCGATATTGGCTATTCCCAGACTGTAAATCAGTTTGGGCAATGTTACATTTCTCGCCTGTTCAATACTGTTCATCAGATTCTGATAGGACTTCTCCCCGAAGCCTTCCATCTCAACAATCTCGGCCTTATGGTCAGATAAATGGAATATGTCACTGTATTCATGAATAAAACCTTTTGCAATGAATTTCTCCAATGTAGCTTCTGATAAACCATCTATGTTCATGGCATCTCTGCTGACGAATAATGAGAACGACTTTATTTTCTTAGCCACACAATCTGGATTGATACAATACAGAGACTGCACATCATTGATTGCCCTGATCTGGGTTGCACCTCCACACACCGGACAGACTGCTGGAATCTCTACATTATCACTTCCAGTCAGATTCTCCGCAATCTGGGGAATAATCATATTTGCCTTATAGACTGTTATCTTATCGCCGATTCCAAGCTTCAGGGCATGCATGATACTGATATTGTGAACTGAGGCACGGCTTACTGTCGTTCCTTCCAGCTCTACCGGTTCAAAAATAGCCACCGGATTAATCAGACCCGTTCTACTTGGACTCCACTCGATTTCCTTTAACGTGGTTTCTCTGATTTCATCAGCCCATTTAAAGGCTATGGAATCTCTTGGAAACTTCGCCGTTCTTCCTAAAGAACGTCCATATTCTATATCATCATAAAGAAGAACCAGACCATCTGATGGAATATCATAATCAACTATCTTCTTTTCATAGCCTTCGATAGCTGCCATTATAGTGTCTGCACTGACTCTCACATACTCAACTACATCAAATCCCTGCTGTTTCAGGAAACGGAACTGTTCTTCTCTGGAATTGGAGAAATCCACACCTTCTGCCTTTACCAGGGAAAAGGCATAGAATCTTACATTTCTCTTCGCAGTGATTTCATTGTTAAGCTGTCTTACTGAACCTGAACACAGATTTCTCGGATTCTTGTATTTGGCATCTACGTCTTCTATTTCTTCATTGATTTTCTCAAAATCAGAATACGTAATGATCGCTTCACCTCGTAAGATCAATTCGCCCTGATACTGGATACGAAGTGGAATATTCTTGAACACTTTGGCATTATTGGTAATGACTTCTCCAATTTCACCATTTCCTCTGGTAACTGCTTTGAACAATGTACCATCACGATATGTTAAAACGATGGTAAGTCCATCCAGCTTCCAGCTAAGTAACCCTTCCTTATCCTTGAGCCAGCTGCGAAGCTCCTCTCTGTCCTTTGTCTTGCCAAGAGACAGCATGGGGCTTTCGTGTGCTTCCTTAGGCAGTTCGTCTACTGCTTCATAGCCAACACTTATGGTAGGGCTGCCTGTTAAGACCATCCCTGTCTCCTGCTCCAAATCAGACAATTCATCATAGAGCTTATCATATTCATAATTACTCATGATTTCTTTATCCTGAGCATAATAAGCCCTGGAAGCTTCCCGCAGTATTTCTATCAGTTCTTTCATTCGCTGAATCTTCTGATCCATAATTTTACCATGCCTTTCAATAACCTGCAAACTTATACTATTCTTCCCTATCCAAGGATCATGCCGCAGACAACACCTGCTATGATTCCCATTACATATAATACGCCTGTAATGATTATATTTTCCTTTACATGATGGTTGACTTTATACAGAACCAGTAATCCAACACCGGCATTTACGAAGAGTCCTGTCATCATCATTCCTGCTCCCATCATTCCCTGTACATACAGATTGGTAATCAGGACAGATGCAGAACAGTTGGGAATCAGACCTATCAAGCCAGACAGAATATGCCCCCATACCGGGTGATTCCATAAAGCAGCGGCATATGCTGTATTTTCTGTATACTCAAAGAATATATTTAATACAACAGATACAGCAAAGATTAAAATAACAATATTTATTGTATGTTTCAATGCCGATAAAATAATATTATTCTCATGGTCACAGTCGCAATGCTCCTGCTCACAGAAATCATGAATATGGTTTGCTTCTATCTTAGGGTGTCTCTTATAGACCAGATCAACCAGATATCCACAAATAACACCTGCTATGCATTTCATAATAAGAATCTTACCTATCATAGCCGGCTGAATGGCTGCTGATATCAGTATAGGCAGCATTTCATCAGAGGTTGCCATAAAAATGGCAATCAGTGTACCAAGTGTAATACTGTGTGCTGCATAGAAGCTTGCCGCTGCACCTGAGAATCCACACTGTGGAATAATACCGACCAAACCGCCTATCAATGGACCTAACTTGCCGGATACTGTAATCATCCCCAGTGTCTTATCCTTTGCCTTATGCTCCAGCCATTCCATTAATATATATGTAACTAATAAAATAGGAATCAGTACAATACTGTCCAAAAAAGCATGCTCTATTGCATGTAACATATGAAACCTAGCCTTTCTAACGATTGTGGTATGAATCACTCATACCACACAATTCATACAATTGTTTCTTTTCCTCAGAAGTCAGCTCACGATACTGATTGCTTGCAAGACTTCCAAGTTCAATATTTAATACTCTGATTCGACGTAGTGAAACTACTTCATAACCAAAGTACTGACACATTCGACGAATCTGACGATTCAATCCCTGCGTCAGAGTAATATGAAAAGTATATTTGCCCTTTGCCACAACTTCACAGGGTCTTGTCGTTCTGTCAAGTTCTTTCAGATAAACACCCGCAGACATTCCATCCAGGAAATCCTGTGTGACCGGTTTATTTACCTTGACTATATACTCTTTCTCATGTTTTTCTGATCCTTTCATCATCTTCTGAATCAGATCGCCATCATTGGTCATGATAAGCAGTCCTTCTGAATCCCTGTCAAGTCTTCCTGCATAGGTCAGGCGAACAGGATATTTCAGTGCCTGATGAATCGTCCTGGCAGCATGGACATCCTTCTCTGTACAGGTAACACCTAATGGTTTATTGTAAGCCAATATGATTTTCGTCTCTATAGGCTTCACAGCTTTACCATTTACTTCCACCAGATCCCGGTCACTGACCTGCATACCGCTTACCGCAGGCGTATGATTGACCATGACCCTGCCCTGGTCAATATAACGGTCAGCCTCTCTTCTGGAACACACTCCACATTCTGCCAGATATTTATTCAATCTTGTCATAGATATTCCTTTAGTTTTTCAATACATTTTTCTTCAAAATCCATCAGTTCTTTCGCAACCTCCATGGTCATACTGCCAGCATTATCATGATGGTTCATGGATTTGCACATGCTGAGGATTCCACGGTTATTTCCCTGTATCATCAATTCTGCGATTCTGCTTGTGCTGTTATTCAACATGGTATTCATATTGATTGCACCTGAAAGCATCATATCCTCTACTGCACTGGGATGATAGACATCCTTGCTTTCTCTGGTAAGCATATCTACTGCCTTATTATGCAGCTTTGAAAAAGACAGATTTTCCCTCGATAATTCATAGGAAAGCTTATCATTACATACTTTATCCGAAATGGCTTCTATTGCTTTCACTGCCATTCGGGTATTCTTCTGTACTTCTTTGAGAATTTCTGTATCATCCTTATTCATGACTGCCTCCTGTCTGCATTTTGCGCATTCTATTGTCAGTCATAGGATGTCCTTATTTCTACATTTCTATTCTTCTGTTGAATCTTCTGCTGGCTGAGTTTCTTCGGACAACACTTCTTCTATCGGATATTCCGGCTTCTGATATTCTGAATCCACATTCGCAGGCTCTGTCTGTTCAATCTCTGCTGCCATAATCTCAGGCTGTGAAGGTATTTCTTCCTGATTCTCTGCCATCTCAAATGGATATCTCACACCCCATTTGCTGCGAAGCTCATCCATCATTTTCATGATGCGCAAAGTCTCACTATGTGGCATTTCCCAGCATTCTGTTGCATTTTTATCCAAAGCATCCAGACAGGATGCAATTTCATACTCATATCCTGTAATCTGCGCCGGTGCTTTCACTTCCTTGAGTACTTTACGATTCTTGTCATATACTGTCACTGATTCGTAATTATTAATGTTCTCAATCTCTATGTAACCGTTCGTTCCGTATATAATACCTCTACGATCACTATATCCAAGCATCGTACTGTTAAGAACTGCCATTTTACCATCTCTGTATGTCAATGTAATACTGTTAGACGCATCTACCCCTGATGGTGTCAGTATGCAGCTGGAATCCACCTTGACCACATCTGTTCCAAACATCATGGATGCGAAATTAAGTGTATATACACCTACATCCAGTAAAGCTCCTCCTGCAAGGGATGGCTCTGTCAGTCTTGGTACATCTACAATATGATACCCCAGATTACAGGTCAGCACAGAAGGCTGTCCAATCATTCCTGATGCCAGCAAGCCTTTTATCGTAGTCAGCATAGGCATATATCTTGTCCACATTGCTTCGGCAACAAAGACATGCTTCTCTTCTGCAAGCCTGAATATCTCCTCTGCCTGTTCGGCATTCGCTGTAAATGCCTTCTCACACAGTACCGGAAATCCATTCTCTATGCACAGCTTCATATTGGCATAGTGCTCTGAATGGGGCGTAGCAATATATACTAAATCAATTCTGTTGTCTGCCATCATTTCTTCATATGAACCGTATGCTCTCTTGACTCCAAATTCTTTGGCAAAAGCCTGGGCTCTGTCCATATCTCTGGATGCGACCGCATAACATTTCACATTTTTCATGCGCTTTATGGTACGTGCCATTATCTTTGCAATATTACCGGTTCCCATAATTGCTATCTTCTTCTGATTAAACATAACATCCCTCCAAAACTGAGAAATATACAGGTTTAAAAGCCCATGTAACCGTGAGGCCACATGGGTTTTCTATCGACACTCTATTCTATTATATATGATTCAGACATGATTTCAACTAAATTTATTCAAAAAACTCTGCTTTCACATATCCTGTCTGACCATTATATTCGATCTTGAGCCACTCTCCCTGGTCTTCCAGTACGTTGAAAGTAGCTTCTCCCTGAGCAACGCCTATCTTATCAGCATCCTGACTGGCTGCATTTCTGACATTGACATTAGTCTTGGCTTTCACAGTCTTAACAACGGTTTCTGTTGTGGCAGCTGCTGTATCTGTATTATCTGATACTACTTCCAAATAATCACTCTTGATATAAGCTTCCTTACCTTCATAGATAACCTTGCTCCAACCATTATTCTTCTCTTCTGTACGGGTAAGGATATCTCCCTGCTGTGCCTTGCCAATCTTATCTGCAACTTCACTGTCAGAAGATCTGACATTAACAGTATCTGTAGCACGTACCTGCTGATTTACTGTCTGTGTCTGCGGCTGCTCCTCTACAGATGCAGTCTCTGTTGTAGTCTCCTGTGCGGCTTCTGTTGTCTGCTGTTCTGCCTGAGTCTGTTCCTGGGATTCCTGTTCCAGCTGAGCCAGTGCAACACCTACAGAGGTCTTAATCTCATTAGGGAACTCTGCAAGGAATGTATTGAGCTGCTCATCCTCAGCAATTGCTTCCTTATACTCTACATCAACCTTATTATATAAATCTACCACATCATCCTGACTTGTTACCAGTTTCAATGCAGCAGTCACACTTTCTTCCATATCTCCATCTATCTGAAGAGAACCTGCATCATTTATATATACATACCAGGCATTCAATCCCGGTGCCATTGTATCAATGTCCTTGAATTTCACATCATAACATACATATAAATAGTAAGTATTGGGATCAATGCCATCCTTGGTGTAACAGGTCAGATTATTATAACACTCTATATACTCACTCTTCTTCTGATATGTAATGATCTCTTTATCATTGGTATAGTCCTTCAATGCCTTGACAGTATCCATATCACCTTCTGCCAGTGCAGTATAGAAAGACTGAACCAGTTCATTCACTGCCGGGTACTTGTTCTCTTCCAGTGGCTCATTTAACACAGCAGAAGAAACGGTTCCTTCTGTTGTCTCCTCTGATAAGGATGCAACCGCTTCTGTGTCTTTTCCATTCTTGGAATGTACCAGGGAAATGATCGTTGCAATCACAATAATCAACGCAATAACCGGAAGTACAATCTTTGCTGCAGAAACTAATACAATTCTGGTGTTCTTACGATTCAGAACATTGGTCAGCTTATCTTTCAGCTCATTGACATCAATTCTGTTCTCTGTTTTGGCTGCCTTGTTGATCTTCTCAGGCTGTGCCTTTACTTCTGCTGCCTTTGGTTCAGCTACAGTTTCTTTTTCTACCTCTTTGGTATTTTCAACATTCTGTTTCTTTACCTGTTCGGCTTCTACTGTACGTCTCGTGCCAGTCTGTTTATTCTGATTCTTCTTATTATAATTATTATTTTTATAATTATTTCTGTTGTTATTCTTGTTATTATTTTGGTTATTATTGTTGCTCATTTCTTACTCCAATCTGTTATCGTGAATCACCAGATCAATTACAGGATCTCTTCCCACACGGATTTCCAAATCGTACCCCTGTAAACAATTCACTAACATACAAAATGCACCCGACAGGAATCGAACCTGCATTAAAGGCGTCGGAGGCCTCCGTTCTATCCATTAGACTACGG
>ERZ836877.1643-NODE-1643-length-32982-cov-22.480791_pt1 | contig 32982 bp, 27 predicted proteins | sample MGYA00519469_ERZ836877 | MGnify/ENA primary metagenome ERZ836877 (study PRJEB31850, sample SAMEA3708809) | human gut metagenome | biome: human gut; feature: human-associated habitat; material: faeces | place: China | collected 2014 ... | reverse complement strand
ACGGCGCCTGTGGAGAGTATAGGCTTGTGCTCACAGTCGGCGATGCCGATTATGTCGGCTATTTCTCGATCGACTGATTGCCTTGGCGAAAACTTCCGGGAGGGTCAACGGTCGAAATTGGATTCGACCTGCGGGCCCTGCGGAATTCCGATAAATTTTTGTGTAACCATTTAAAGATCATGCCTATGAAAAAGCTTATGGCAGTGATTGCCGCGGCAATCATGATGGCTGCGATGCCGGTATGCGCAAACGCGTATATGCTCAACATTGACTGTGCGAACGGTAGTTATGCCGTTCAGACTGTGCCCCCGGATTATTTCAAGAATGGGGATAATATCATACACACGGAGGATTCTGATGCTGAGTGGGAAAATTTTTGTGCAGAGATGGCAGAAAAGATATGTGAGGAGCATGGCTCGGAACCTGCATGAATCTCATATTTCTAGGAAATCATATTGCAAGATAGAACTCTTGTTGCATGAGAGAGGCCGCGTAAGAGAAATAGAATACATCGGTAAGGTGTGATGAATCAACATGGTTTGACTTGACATAACTGTTGTCAAGTCAACCTGTGTCATATCAATCTAACCAAGTAAAAAGAAATATCGAAACATATGAATGAAAAATTTAAAAGTGCAATTGTCCTTGTCTTCATGACAATTGTTATTTCCGGAGCTTTTGACGCTTTCGGAAAGCGATGGATGGCTCCTGTTATAGCGCAGGACACGGCGTTTATGGAGATGGTATATATCCATGTCACTGTAGACCCGAAGAAGGACAATAGGGAGAAGGCTGATTACGAGATGCTTGCCGTGGGAGATGAATACCTGTGGTATGGCGGTTACGGTGACTATCAGCTTGATTCCATAGGCCTTGCCGACCCGGAATGGAAAACGGTGCCCACAAGGGAAGATTTTCATAAACTTTATAAGGAGTGCGAGCCTATAGTCGTGTATATGCTGACTAACCTGCGTGATTCCACACTCACATATTACGGCAAGATCTTTATCAACAACTACCGCTATGAGGAGCCAGTACCGCAGTTCGACTGGAAATATGAGGATGAGACCCGCGAGGTGATGGGGTATGAGTGCCGGAAGGCCACGACGCGCTGGCGGGGACGGGACTGGACGGCCTGGTATTCGGAGATACCTGTGAGTGCTGGGCCTTGGAAATTCAACGGACTTCCCGGTCTGATATTGCGTCTGGAGGATTCAAAGGGCGAGCATATGTTTGAGGTCGTCGATTCGAAAGATCATGTCTATCCGATAGGATGGAGAAGAAGACTTTATACTAAGACTACAAGGGAGAAATATAATGCTGAATTGTGCGATTATAAATGGCGTCCGGATGCGACTATAGACGCATCCGGTATGGTCAAGACGCAGGAGGATGCTCAAAATGTACCCCAAAAAAGGAAGGTGCGTCTGTTCTACAATCCCATCGAACTTGAGTAGGGATCGAGGATATGGCTGACGGAATATCTATCATTTGAGGAAAGTAAAAACGTCCGAGTGAGACAACGGAACCATAATTCCGCGATCATGAACCTACGCGTATTGGCAGTGCTGCTATTATCGATGTCTTATGATTCAAATTTTTAACGGACTGTTGTTATTCAAAATCTAATTAAAGAATTATTATGGCGAGGATATGCATAGACGCATTTTTATCATCATTTATGATGCCTTTGACGATGATCATTGGATTATCAGTTGATGTTTGTGGCAGAGAATACAGAAAACCTATCGTTGCGCAGGACACGGCGTTCATGGAGATGGTGTATATTCATGTCACTGTCGATCCGAAAGAAGAAATCAACGGGGAGAAAGCGGACTATGAGTTGCTTGCCATAGGTGATGATTACCGCTGGTATGGAGGTTATGGAGATTATCAGCTTGACTCAATACAGTTTACGGATCCGGAATGGACTTCCGTGCCTACACACGAAGATTTCAGTAAGCTTTTCAAGGAACTGGAACCTATTATTGTCAATATGATGACGGGGCTACAGGATTCCACAGTTTATTATTACGGCAAGATCTTCATCAACCACTACCGTTATGAGGAGCCGATACCGAAATTCAATTGGAAGTTTGAGGATGAAACCCGCGAGGTGATGGGGTATGACTGCCGCAAGGCCACGACACGGTGGCGAGGCCGCGACTGGACTGCCTGGTATTCCGACATTCCCGTCAGTGCCGGCCCCTGGAAGTTCAACGGTCTGCCGGGTCTCATACTTCGTCTTGAGGATTCAAAAGGTGAGCACATGTTTGAGGCTGTGGATTTGAAGGATCATGTCTATCCGATTGGAAAGAAAGATCGGTTATACAGTAAGACGACCCGGGAGAAATATAACACAGAACTCCGCGAATACAAAGAGAATGCCGGCGCAATGCTTGTCGAGTCAGGTATGGTCCGGCTCGAGGAGAATGAGAGCCGGAGAATGAAGAAGACACGTCTGTTCTACAATCCTATCGAGCTTGAGTAGATTGCTTCAGATGGCATCTTATTTTTGATTATTCCGGATTGTAAGGATGATTGCTTCGACGGTGTCACCGGGGTTGAGGCCGAGGGTGGCGCGGACTTTCAGGAAGCGCGATGAGGGGGCCCAGAGACCATGGATAACTCTTGCTGAACGGGCTATGAGGCGCCAGTGGCGGAGGTCGCCGCTGGCGTGGAGCTCGATGACGGCAGACTCCGGATCGAAATTGCCGCGGAGGCTCACAGCACCTACGCGTTTAAGGGTCTCGGGTTCGCCGAGTTTCAGGGGACGCGTGGTGAATGAGCCTGTCGCGACGCCGTCGGTGGCACGGATTATCACCTGACTTGTGTCAGCCTTGTTTTTCTTCGAATCCCCGGTCGATATATCTCTGACTGCGGTGCCCTCGATCTCGATGGTTAAGCCACAGGTGGTGAGAAAGGTGACGGCTCTGCCGTCGATATTTACTGAAGCGGGGTCGGCGAGCACGTGGGAGCATATGAGACCGGCGTCGCGCAGGGTACCGTCGTCCATCTCCTTGAGCAGGAAGACTCCTTCGGAGGTGAAGGCATAGGCCGTCGGGGAGGTGGTGGCTACGAGTCCCGAACTGCGGAATGCACGGCAGACTCCGACTACCCTCTCCACATCGAGCCTCATCAGCAGCGAGTCGGGAAAGAACAGTGAGTTCCCTTTTGCGGCGCGCCAGACGGCGTGTGGGAGAGCATAGCTGTCGCGGGTCTCGCTTTGCGGAGCATCGGGGAGCAGGGAGGTGCCGGAAGCGGTGACCCCCATTTCGTCAAAAGAGTTGTTGGCATATGCTCCGCACCACCAGCAGGCACCGTGGAGCACAGGATGCGGATGCAGTCTTACGGAATAGGTGCCTCCGGTCGTGGCGAGAGTCATACCCACGGCATCGGGATCAGGATAGAACAGCCAGCGGGGAAATGCTCCGGCCCCGATCTCCATAGTGTCGCCCATCGAACGTGTAGCCCTGAGCACATCCCCTTTTTTCACGACCCTCACTTCCGCGGTCACTGTGGCGCCGTCTGATGGGAGGGCGCTCCCGGTGTGTTGCCTGAGTGTGGGTAGGGGACAGACACGGGGGAGAGTCAGTGAAAGCCCGCAAAGGGTATCACGCCCCGAGAATACGGATGATGTGGCGGCGCTCACTCCGCTGTGGTGGGCATAATCGGGTATGTATGCCTCGCCAGCGAGTGCTGCTGTCAGACCTCCGCAGTTGAAATCCACAGTCCTGAACTCTGAGTCATTGCCGAGGTCGGCTGTGGCGGTCTCGCTTACGAGGAAGAACCGCGAAGTGGAGAGGAGCTGCTTCGTGAAAATAGCGTTGCCGACGGGCTCCGGACGCCATGATTGCGCTATGGTTGCATCGAGAAGCGTGTGCTCACGTTCCTGACCGTCGGTGCCGGCTGAATGTGTGCGGTTGTCAGAGACGGCGTTATGCAGTCCTGAGATCTTGTCGCCGGAAAAGAGTGATGTGGGAGCGCTGACAAGTATGTCGAGATGCGTCGCCACCTCTTTCCATTCTTCCGAGGAGGGGAGCGTGACTTTCGCTCTCAGGCGGCAAATGGCGGCTACAGCTCTCATGGTCATCGTGCTGAGCGACAGGTCTGAGTCCCCGGCCACAAGAGGGGATGAGGTGTTTGGGGAGAGAAGTACCGGAGGGGATGGCAATATCCTGTTGCCGTCGGGAAGCCGGAGGGCGGCGATGGCGAAAAAGGGCTGAACGAAGAGGTTGCTGTCTGATGCCTCCCTTTTCAAGTCGTCGAGAAGACGGAGAGCCTGACGGCCCCAGTCTGAGCTTTGCTTACCTGCCGACTCCATGGCGCGCGACGGGAAAGTCTCCGGGTGTGCGTGCCATCCGGGGAGCACGCCACGCTCCAGTGAAAATTCCACTGCCGGAGGCTCGGGAAGCGCCACTTCGCGGCGACCGGTGAAGGGGCATCTTCCGTCAGACCGGTCAGACCGGTCGGACGAGTCTGACAAGTCGGACTGGTCGGACTGGCCAGACACCATCCGCAGCCCCTCGAGGCTTTCGATCTCGCCATCGGCACAAGAATAATCGCCTGCCGCGGTGGGGCGGCGCAACAATACAGAAAAAACTTTGCTCTTCATAACTAATTCCGTTTATGAAGAGCAAAGTTAGGGATAAGGATCGTGGCTGTGTTTTTATTCCGCCACAGACGTTGTCATTCCAATGTGGCCGTGCGTCACTCGGCTATGATGAGGAAATAGTTCTTCTTGCCCCTCTGGGCGAGGATGTATTTCCCGTTGAGGAGTTCGTCGGCGCCTATGGTGGCGTTAGGGTCGCTTACTTTCTTCTTGTTGATGCTCACTCCACCCTGCTGCACCATCTTGCGGGCCTCCCCCTTCGACGGGAACACGGCGGTCTTCGTGGCGAGAAAGTCGAGCAGGGGGATCCCGGCCTCTATCTCAGCCTTGGAGATACTGAACGTAGGCACTCCTTCGAAAACATCAAGCAGAGTCTTCTCGTCGAGATGACGGAGAGCCTCATCTGCCTTGTTGCTGAAGAGGATGCCGCTGGCCTCGACGGCGGCGTTGTAGTCATCCTCGCTGTGCACCATGACGGTGACCTCTTTGGCGAGACGCTTCTGCATGGGGCGTGCTCCGGGATCCTTCTCATGCTCCTCCTTGAGGGCCTCGATCTCCTCCTTGGTAAGGGAAGTGAAGATCTTGAGATATTTCTCGGCGTCGGCGTCGCTGACGTTGACCCAGAACTGATAGAATTTGTAGGGACTGGTGTAGCGCGGGTCGAGCCAAACGTTGCCGCTCTCTGTCTTTCCGAATTTGCCGCCGTCGGCCTTGGTGATGAGGGGGCACGTGAGGGCGAATGCCTCGCCGCCTGTCTTGCGGCGGATAAGTTCGGTGCCGGTGGTTATGTTGCCCCACTGGTCGCTTCCTCCGAGCTGCAGCTTGCAGTTTTTCTCAGTGTAGAGGTGAAGGAAGTCATTGCCCTGAAGGAGCTGGTAAGTGAACTCCGTGAAGCTCAAGCCGTCGCGGGCCTCGCCGTTGAGACGCTTTTGCACGCAGTCCTTGGCCATCATGTAGTTGACGGTGATATGTTTTCCGATCTCGCGCGAGAAGTCGAGGAAGGATACATCCTTCATCCAGTCATAATTGTTGACGAGCTCCGCGCGGTTGGGTGCGTCGCTCTCGAAGTCGAGGAACTTGGAGAGCTGTTTCTTGATAGCCTCCTGGTTGTGGCGCAGGGTAGCCTCGTCGAGGAGGTTGCGCTCGGCGCTTTTCCCGGAGGGATCGCCGATCATTCCTGTGGCGCCTCCTATGAGCGCCAGGGGCTTATGGCCGCAGCGCTGGAAATGGCGGAGCATCATCACTCCGCAAAGGTGGCCGATATGCAGGCTGTCGGCGGTGGGATCGATGCCGAGGTATGCTGTGGTCATACCCTTCTTGAGAAGCTCGTCTGTGCCGGGCATCATGGTGTGCACCATTCCGCGCCAGGTAAGTTCTTCAATAAAATCCATTGTCAATTAGTAATTTGAAATTTGCAATTAGCAATTGTGATTAGCTCTCCCGCTATTTTCACTCCGGGTTTCAGTCGGCGTTATCGTATATGTAGTGCATTACGCTTTCGCCGACTGCCTTGAGGGTCTGGGCGGATATGCCGTCCATGTTGTCGGAGGCCGTGTGCCAGCGTGAGTTGAAACCATTCTGGTTTTCAGGGTGATACTCTATTATGTCGATCGCGGGAATGCCATGGTTTATGAGCTGCACATGGTCGTCGGTTATCGCGCCCCCCATCTTGTTGAGGAAGAGATCGCCGTAGCCCAGCGAGGCGGCAATGCTCCATATCTTCGCGGCGAGAGCCGGTGCCGACTGCTCGGAGAAATACTCGCGGCAGAACACAGCCTCCTTACCCCCCACCATGTCGAGAAGTATTGCCTCTGAAGGCATGTACCCCTCCACGGGGGGATGCTCCACGAAATGCCTTGTGCCGAGAGCCCAGGAATCTTCGTCGCCCTCCGTTCCCCAGTCTTCGGCATCGACAAGCAGGATGTCGACACCTTTCTCAGGGGCTTTTTGTCCAAGCTGGCGCGCAATCTCAAGGAGGACGCCCGTGCCGCTGGCTCCGTCGTTGGCACCGTCTACGGGACGGGTGTGGTTGGCCGGATCAGGATCCTGGTCGGCCCAGGGACGGCAGTCCCAGTGGGCAAGGAGGAGCAGGCGGTCTTTGGCCGAGGGGTTGAAGCGGGCGAAGATGTTGGTGGCGTGGAGCATAGTGCCGTCGAATGCCTTCAGCGAGGCATCCTGCCGCGTCACTTCCGCGCCATGGCGGCCAAGCTCAGAGGCGAGCCAGTCGGCACAGAGGGTGTGGGCTTGCGTGTTTGGCACGCGCGGGCCGAATGCCACCTGGCGCGCCACATATGAATAAGCGCTGTCGGCGTCGAAAGGGATGTCGGCCGGAGCGACAGCCTCGGCGGCCGCCGGGGGTGCCGACTCGGCTCCCGCCTTTTTCCCGCCGCAGGCGGCGAGGACGATAGCGGTGAAGAGTATCAGAACAGTGTTTTGCATGGTGCAAAATTACTGATTTTCTGCAACACCGCCAAATCGGAGCTTCTGTTTTTGCCCGGAGCGGGTGAGGCTCCGCGGCGCGCTCCTCTTCTGTCAGTCTTCGGGAAGCACCGAATCTTTGGCGCCGATCTCCTTAGGCATATTATATTTCACCCCGTCTTCATAGATCTTTGCCTGGGAATAGAGGCTGTAGACGGCCTGATGGGAAGCGGCTATGAATCCGGGGATGCCGTATTTGTAGCCCCCTTTCAGAAGATACGCGTTAAGGAACAGTCCCAGAGGCTTGACCGTCAGGGAGACAAGCGACACTTTCGGGCGATGGGCCTTCTTGAGCTCTGCCGTGGTATAGGAGTTGAGGCGCCCCACCATGACCTGAAGCGGCAGAGGGATATGGATAAGGGCGAGGGCCATCTTGTTGGCCGGTATTTTTCCTACAGGCCCGGAGACTACGGGCTCCGAGTGCACATAAGGGGGCCAGTCGACACATTCCGCCCTGAAGAAGCGGAGCTGGTAGTCGGGGTATGTGGCGCGGCGGAAGCGGTCCATGATATAGTTGCGGCGCGGTATGTAGAGCCCCGACGCGGGATTGTGTCCGTTGACGTAATGGTAGAGATACCTGCGCAGCGCCGAAGGTACTATTTCGTCGGCATCGACGACGAGCACCCATTCACTGCGGGCCTGGTGGATAGCGAAGTTGCGGGCAGGTTCGTAGCACGTGTGGTTGCCTTTGGGAAAAGTGAGCACGCGGCATCCGCGGGCCTTCGCGATTGCGACGGTCTCGTCGGTCGATTCCATGTCGCAGACCACGATCTCATCGAAGTCCTTTACCGACTCAAGCACCCTGTCGAGATGGGCACTGTCGTTGTGCGTATTGATAATTACCGAGATAGACATTTGATCATGAGTTTTACGCCGGAACTGCGATTGCCCGGCAGGGGATATCAGGTGTTGAAAAGATTACTTAAAGGCAAATTTAACATTTATTTTTCTTGATTGCAACGGAATTTTTCATTTTCTTTGAAAAATTTTTAAAACGACCCCCATCTAAGTTATCCCACATGATACCCGATCTGCAGTTTGTAAAGGAATCCTTCGCCCGTTTCAACCGTCTTATCTTTTCCGATGCCCTGCCGGAGCCGGATTTCTCGCTCACCAGGGCGCGCACTTTCCGTGGCAAGATGGTGTGCAGCTGGAAGACGCTGTTCGGGCGCCGCCACAGTTTCGGGTTTGAGATACGCATAAGCGTCTCGTTTGATCTTCCGCGTGAGGAGTGGGAGGATGTGGTGATCCACGAGATGATCCACTACCATATAGCCTGCAACAAGATATCCGACACTTCGGCCCACGGTCCGGTGTTCCGCAGGATGATGCGTGAGATCAACACCCGCCACGGGCGCCATATCACAGTGTCGGCGCGCAGCACCGACGAGCAGCGTGCCGACGGGCCCGTGCGCGCCCATTATCTCTGCCTTGCAAAATTAAGCGACGGACGCCTTGGTGTGGCGCCCGTCGCTAAGACCCGTATTTTCGAACTGTGGGATGTCATGAGGAACTTGCCGGGTGTGGCGGCGGTCAGCTGGGTAGGGGCTGTCGACCCCTGGTTCAACCGTTTTCCCCGAGTGATGACTCCCAAGCTTTACGTCGCTTCGAAAGAAGACCTGCTCCTCCACCTGAAAGGTGGCCTGAGGCTCGAGAGGGATGGGCAGGTGATAAGGCCGGTCAGGAAACGCTGCTTCCCGGACGAACTTCTCCCGTAGGACCGATCACCACGAGGCGTCCGTCGGCATCCTGCGCGCTGAGGATCATGCCTTGCGACTCAACTCCCTTGAGCTTGCGGGGAGCGAAGTTGGCTATGAAGCACACCTCCTTGCCGACGAGGTCGGCGGGGTCGTAGAATTTCGCTATGCCGCTCACTATTGTGCGTCCGCCCATGCCGTCGTCTATGCGGAATCTCAGGAGTTTGTCGGCCTTGGGCACTTTCTCGCATTCCACCACCTTGCCCACGCGGATGTCGAGTTTCTCGAATGTGGGGAAGTCTACGGTTTCCTTCACGGCGTCGGGAGTCCACTGCTCAAGCAGGTTCTTCTCCTTGGCGTCCTGGAGTTTCTTAATCTGTGCCTCCACCACGGAGTCGTCGATTTTCTCGAAGAGGAGCTCCGGTCTGCCGATCTCCACACCGTCGGGCACGAGGTCGAAACGTCCGGCCATATCCCATTTCAGATCCTTGAGGCCGAGCTGGGCGGCGAGTTTCTCAGACATGAACGGGGTGAAGGGCTCGAACACCACGGCGAGGTTGGCGCATATCTGCAGGGCGATGTTGAGGATGGTGGCTGTGCGGTCAGGGTCGGTCTTGATAAGCTTCCAGGGCTCGGCGTCGGCGAGATACTTGTTGCCGATGCGGGCTATGTTCATGGCGTCTTTCAGACCTTCGCGGAACTTGAAGTGGTCGAGGTTGTCGGAGAGGGCCCTGACTGAGGTGCGGATGTCCTCGAGGGCCGTCTTGTCGGCCTCTGTGAGTTCACCGGCCACGGGCACTGTGCCGCCGTAATATTTGTGGACGAGCACTGTGGCACGGTTTACGAAGTTTCCGAGGATGGCCACAAGTTCGTTGTTGTTGCGGTTCTGGAAATCTTTCCAGGTGAAGTTGTTGTCTTTGGTCTCAGGAGCGTTGGCCGTCAATACGTAGCGGAGGGTGTCCTGCTTGCCGGGGAGCTCGCGGAGATATTCGTGAAGCCACACTGCCCAGTTGCGCGATGTGGATATCTTGTCGTCCTCAAGGTTGAGGAACTCGTTGGCGGGCACGTTGTCGGGGAGGTTGTAGCCGCCGTGGGCCATGAGCATTGCGGGGAAGACGATGCAGTGGAACACGATGTTGTCCTTGCCGATGAAGTGGAGCATGCGTGTCTCAGGATCTTTCCACCATTTCTCCCAGTCGTCGCCGGCAGCGTCGATGGTGTTGGAGATGTAGCCTATCGGTGCGTCAAACCATACGTAGAGCACCTTCCCTTCGGCTCCCTCCACGGGCACCGGGATGCCCCATTTGAGGTCGCGGCTCACGGCGCGGGGCTGCAGCCCCATGTCGAGCCATGACTTGCACTGGCCGTAAACGTTGGGACGCCATTCCTTGTGATCCTCGAGTATCCATTTGCGCAGCGTGGGTTCCCATTTGTCGAGGGGAAGATACCAGTGCGATGTCTCGCGCATCACGGGGGTACTTCCGGAGAGGGCGGATTTAGGATTGATCAGGTCGGTGGGGCTGAGCGACGTACCGCAGGCCTCACACTGGTCGCCGTATGCACGTTCGTTGCCGCAGTGAGGGCATGTGCCTGTCACGTAGCGGTCAGCCAGGAATTCGCCGGCCTCCTCGTCGTAGAGCTGCATGGAGGTCTTCTCGATGAACTCCCCTTTGTCGTAGAGGGTGCGGAAGAAGTCGGAGGCTGTCTTGCGATGTGTCTCGGAGGTGGTGCGTCCGTAGACGTCAAACGAGATGCCGAGTTCTTCGAAGGAGTCCTTGATGATGTTGTGGTAGCGGTCTACGATATCCTGTGGGGTGACACCCTCCTTGCGGGCCTTTATGGTGATGGGCACTCCGTGCTCGTCGCTGCCGCCGACAAACATCACTTCCTCACCTTTGAGGCGGAGGTAGCGTGCGTAGATGTCGGCCGGTACGTAGACGCCGGCCAGGTGGCCTATGTGCACCGGTCCGTTGGCGTAGGGCAACGCCGAGGTTATCAATGTGCGTTTGAATTTATTATCCATATATGTAGTCTGATATTTATTTCAAGCTGAAGCTGGATATAGCATTATCCCGTCATTCATTATATTGATTGTAAAAGGAGTCTTTCTCTCAAAGAATATCTTTTTTACAAGAATAAGCGGGGAGATATCCACATTGAGTGCGAGCGACAGGTCATAAAGCATACCGGAGATAGCAAGTTTCTTCTCTACGAAATGCCGACCGGTGTATGAGTCTGGCAGAAGTATGAGCACGTCGATATCGGAGTCGGGGTGGGCCTCTCCTCTGGCTTCCGATCCATATAGGATACCTGTGGAATCGGGAGCGAATCTTTTCAATGCTTCGGCAATTTTTGCCACTATCTCAGGGCGTTTCATCTAAAAGGGTACTCTATAATATTTGCGATGCAAAATTACACAATTATTTCCTGATAATCAAATTTATTATCGCTCGCGCCAGAGAGAGACGGGCATGCATCCTTTTGTCGCGAAGTATTTCCAGAGCGGAGCGGCCATGAGCGACTGGCGCACTTTGTCACAGGCCAACAGCGTGAACACCTCCTCTTCCGTCATCAGGCGTACGTCGAGGTCTTCCGTGGCGTCGAGGTGACGCTTGCCGGAGGGCTTCACTCCGCGAGCGATAAAGCAGTGGGTCAGATTGTTGGTGGTGCTCGGATTGCCGGAGATGGTCATCCATTTCTCCCAGACGCCTCCGGTGTAGCCGGTCTCCTCCTCAAGCTCACGCCGTGCAGCCTGCTCGGGAGTCTCCCCCTTTTCGATGACTCCGGCGCATATCTCCACACAGGTTTCGCCGAGTCCGTAGCGGTATTGCATCTCCATGACCATATGGCCGTCGTCGGTGATGGCGATCACGTTGACCCAGTCGGGGTATTCAAGCACGTAGAACTCCGGGTTCACCCTTCCGTCGGGGAGCTGCACCTCGTCGTGCCTTACGCGAAGCCAGGGTGGCCTCGACACTATGATGTCGCTTTTCAGCGTCTTCCATTTCCTGCTGTCGTCTTCCTTCTCCATATTCCGTAGAGATAATTATGATACGTCGATGAAGTCTGTCGCGTAAACTTCATTATGTCATGGCGCTCCCGCTGACGTATGTTCTGTCTGTGGGGCCGCCATTGACTCCGCAGGCAAAATTACTAAAAAACCGTGTAATATCAAATATCCGGGATAGAGTGGCTGCGCCCAAATCCGAAGTCAGAGATCGAGCGTGCCGGCCTTGAGCATCTGCGAGGGAGTGGATGAGGAACGGCTCACTTTTTTGCCGTATGACAGGGTATAGACAAGCTGGAAGGTGAATACATTCGATCCGAATCCGGAATAGGAGGCCTCGCGTTTTGCCACCATATACGGTCTCTCAGTCCGGTGTTGCCTTTGATCCACAGCAATTCCGACCGGCGTTGTATCACGTTGTTGTAGACATCCATCAGATAGCTGTAGGATGTGAGGTTGGAGGAGATACGCATGCTCGATCTCTTATTCCATTTGTGGGAGAATGAAAGGTTGGCGCGCGGTGTCAGCATGTCGGAAGTTTTTCCTGCCGTCCTGTTGTGCGACCAGTAGAAACCTGCGGCTGCCGAGATGGAGGTGCCGGGATGGAAAATATGGGTGAAAGTGGCTTGAAATTCGGTATTGGCTCCCCTGTAGCGGCTGATCCCGGTGTATGTGCCGGTATATTCTGAGTTGTTCCATTCGAGGCCGGAGGCAAGAAGGAGGTTGAGGGTGTTGTTGTCGTTGAACTCTTTCGAATAGCTTGCCGACATGTAGCCCGATGCCCTGTTGTCGGTATTCCCGTTGAGAATGAGGGTAAGGTTTTCAGGCATACGTCGCGAAGCCGACCGATGATGTGCATACTGACCGCTCATGAATATGGACAGAGACTGCCTCTTGGGCATGCGGAGAAACAAAGAGGCCTTCAGATAGGGGTTTATCCCCGTTGAGGATCTTAGGCTGTAATACCCTGAGGAGTTGAAAATATCGGGAGAATATGATGTGGCGGCAGTCCCTTTGCGATAGGGAGTACGTTCCCAGTTCCAACCTCCTGTGACGTTGAGCGATACGTTCCTGTGTTTCCAGCCGGCTTTCAGGAAGGCGCTCATCGCAGCATTGCGTGATCGGTTGTCGCGGGCATCCAGAGATTCTGAAAGCGATGCATACTCCCGGCCATTATACATGAAATCGGAATAATTGATGGTGGATTTTGTGCCCAGATGGTTGTCTGCGCGGTAATTGCCTGCGACATAGGCATCGTAGGTCATCTCTTTATATGCAAGTTTTGAGTTGACGGCGTATATCCCACGGTTCAGGTCGAGACCTTGCCTGAGATCTATTTTCGTGAAGCCTCCGCTGAGGTATCTCTTCATCACGAAATTCACGGTATTGTCCTTCCCCATGAAACGTGCGTCTGTGGGGATAGGGAAATACTCTATCCTGTCGACATCTTTAGGATTCAGGGCTTTCAATTCCTTGGACGTCGCCGGCTGGCCGTCGATGAAATAATTCACGGCATTTCCGGCCGCATCGGTCACTGTGCGTTTCCTCACATCATAAGGGAGTTCCGTCAGGGCCATGGCTTCGAGAAGCGACATGGCATCTACTGCGAATTTTTTATCACGTTTTTCCGGATAGAAAGCCACCCCTCCGGGAATCTCTTTCCTGTTGTCGGCTTCGACGACTACCTCCTGCAGTCGGATATCCTTTCTGCCGGAATACGACGGCACGGTGTCGGCGTAGATATCTGCCACTGCATAAAACGATGCAGATAAAACAACTGAGATCTGGAGTAACCTTGATAAATTCATTATGTGTGGAATCTGGTCATGGAATATGTATGGAATCTGATCGCGGGGAGGTTTTGTTGATTTCATCTTTCATGACTATTTTTAACAAATCCCCACTATATGGATAACCGGGAAAATCATAGATTTGTTTTAAACCCCGGTATTTTTCTTCTAATCAGAGGAACGGGATTATTGCCACAAATTTTTCCTCGGTTTTCTTTATGGTTAGTTCCTTTCCGTGCATCGCAAATTGTTTACGTAGGTTGGCAAGGCCCATACCATTTTTCGTGCCTGTATAAGTTCTCAATTGCAGGTTGTTCGTCACAGTAATTCCTTCTTCCTTAATCATAATTCGGATGAAAAGAGGTGATATAGGTGTGGCTATGTTATGTTTTATGGCATTTCCCACAAGCATTTGCAGGCTGCCAGGGATGACTTTCGTCTGTCTTTCCATGTCGGTGTAGCCGCTGATGCAGACTTGAAGGGCTTCGCCGAAACGGATGTCTTCCAAATAAAGGTAGGCTTCGGTGAAGCGCACTTCCTACGCTAATGATACCGTCTTGCGGTTGTGCGTTGTGAGCAGGTAGCGGTATACATAGTTATTGACTTGCATTAAAATAGATCATTTAAAACTACCTCATTTTGGGCGATTGCCGAGTGGGAATTTTGTTTTAGACCATAAGGTGCTACAAGTGTGATGTGAACAGCCTTTTTGGTTTGAGTTGCATCAATGAAGTTGCCGCGACGGCGGCGAAGTTTCATTTCTTCATCTTCCGTTATAGCGTACTCTTGCGCGGAGAATTTCATCTCGCATAGGTTGATTACTCCGTCATTGCGGTCAATCAACAGGTCAATCTGTGTTTTATCAATGCCTTTATCTTCATCAGCCTCTGTCCTCCAGCTGTATACATTGGACAATACGCCGGATATTCCGAGGGCTTCTTTAATTTGTGATATATGCTGAAGGCAAACACGTTCAAAAGCGAGCCCACTCCATGCTCGATGCAAGGGACTCCCGATGTTGTTTGTCCAGAAATGGGAGTCGTTGTTTTTATTTCCTTTGATGTATTGGAAATAAAACAGTGTAAAGTTGTCGATAAGCTGATACAATGCATCTTTGGAGTGCTTCCCAATACAATTATATTTTCTTATGAAGCCACACCATTCAAGTTCATTAAGATATCGAGTCAAGTCCCCACTCGTTTTAATGCCGCTGTCATGGACAATTTCATCGCGTGTGAGTCCTTTGTTCCTTTTTGCTAACGTTGTAACTACCTGCATATATGGCTCAGGATTATTAAACAGGGATGAGTATAATTGTTCATACTCATGTGACAGACCTTCCGTATCCTCACTGAAGAACAGCGAATCGATATTCTGAGCCATGCTTATTTCTCGTTTAAGCAAACTCCAGTAAAATGGAATCCCACCCATTATCATATAATTCTCCACCATTTGATAACGGCTAAGCCCCAATTTATTCGCCTCAGAATACTGTTCACATTCCGAAAGCGTAAAAGGATGAAGTAAAATTTTATTGGTCAGACGATTATGGAGGCCTCCATGATTGTTAATGAGCTTGTTGACAATCCAAGATGTTGCTGAACCGCAAGCAATAAGAAGTATGTCTTTCCTTGCCGAAGCCCAGCTGTTCCAGAAATGCTCCAAACCGGATATGAAATTAGAACGGGGAGTGTCCATCCACGGTAGTTCGTCGAAGAAAAGGATCTTTTTTCCTTCTGGTAACGAGCCAAGCCATTCCTCCAACGCAAAAAAAGCCTCATACCAATTTTTGAATTGAGAATACTTTCTCCCTGATGCATTTTGGAGAGATGCCCGGAAACTTAGGAGCTGATCCTTCATTTTACCACGAGCCAATCCTGTATGCTGGAAAGTAAATGAGTAGTTGAATGTCTCCCTAATAAGGAAAGTCTTACCTACACGCCTACGTCCATATACCGCCACAAATTTTGAATACTCAGCATTTGCGGCGTCTAATAGTTCTTTTTGCTCTGATTTTCTTCCTATTATCATAAGGATACATCATATTTCCAAATGCAAAGGTAGTAAAATATTTTGAGAAAAACCTCGCTATAATCCCCCAAAAGTGGGTCAAAAGGCATAGATTTGGGGGATTATAAGCACAAATTGGGTGCTCTACCGACCATTCTTTGCGAGTACGAAAGGTAAAAAGGAATTAATCTGTCAAACTTTAGTTATAATCCCCCCCAAAAAAAGTTGGTCAAAAGACATAGATTTTGAAGATTATAAGCACATTTTAGGCTGCTAATTGGGCTATAAGAAATTTACGAATCTGAATAATCGAAACATCAGGACTCCATCCGGAATTTTTTTGTACGCTGGAATTATTATGGGTGCAGAAAGTTCTTACAAGGCGGTGTCAGATATTAATGAACAGGCCAAGGTGGCTGCGTTTATCGGGGATTGATTGATTTTTGGCGGAGTTTTTGTCTGATATACAAATTATTTGTAATTTTGCAGCCGATGGGGCTGTCATTATGGCGGCCGCATCGGCTGATTTACTTTCAGAACAACGCACAACAAGGATAACGCAGAACACAAATAAGTTTCTACATATGAGCGACAGATTATTCATTTTTGACACCACACTGCGCGACGGGGAGCAGGTGCCCGGCTGCCAGCTGAACACGGTCGAGAAGATCGAGGTGGCAAAGGCCCTCGAAGGACTGGGTGTGGACGTGATCGAGGCCGGATTCCCGGTTTCGTCGCCCGGCGACTTCAAGTCGGTAGAGGAGATCTCCAAGGCCGTGACCTGGCCAACGATATGCGCGCTGACCCGCGCCGTGGAAAACGATATCCGCGTGGCCGCCGACGCACTGAAGTATGCCAAACGCAAACGCATACACACCGGTATCGGCACCTCCGACATGCACATAAAATATAAGTTCAACTCCAACCGCGAGGAGATCATCGAGCGTGCCGTGGCCGCCGTGAAATACGCCAAATCGTTTGTGGAGGATGTGCAGTTCTACGCCGAAGACGCCGGCCGTACCGACAACGAATATCTGGCACGTGTGATCCAGGCCGTGGTAAAGGCCGGCGCCACCGTGGTCAATATCCCCGACACCACCGGCTATTGCCTCCCCTGGGAGTTCCGCGACAAGATAGCATATCTTATGGAGCACGTCGACGGCATCCACAACGTGGTGATCGCCACCCACTGCCACAACGACCTTGGAATGGCTACGGCAAATACTATCTCCGGCATCATGGGAGGTGCGCGCCAGGCTGAGGTGACAATCAACGGCATAGGCGAGCGTGCCGGCAACACCTCTCTCGAGGAGGTGGTCATGACCCTGCGCAGCCACCGCGAACTCGGTATCGACTCCAATATCAACGCCACGAAGATCACCCACATCAGCCGCCTCGTGTCGAGCCTGATGAACATGCCGGTGCAGCCCAACAAGGCCATCGTCGGCCGCAATGCCTTCGCCCATTCGAGCGGCATACATCAGGACGGCGTGCTCAAGAACCGCGAGAGCTACGAGATCATCGACCCCAAGGATGTGGGTATCGACGAGAACTCGATCGTACTCACGGCCCGTTCGGGACATGCCGCTCTCAAGCACCGTCTCAGCGTGCTCGGCATAGAGCTTGAGAAAGAGGCCCTCGACAAGGTTTATGAGAACTTCCTGAAACTCGCCGACCGCAAGAAGGAGGTGACCGACGACGACGTGCTGATGCTCGCCGGAGAGCACCGCGAGAACCACCGCATCAAGCTCGACTACCTTCAGGTATCGTCGGGCGTGGGTATCAAGTCCGTGGCATCCATCTGCCTGCTCATAGCAGGGGAGAGGTTCGAGGCCTGCGCCTCGGGCAACGGCCCTGTCGACGCGGCTATCAACGCCATTAAGGTGATAATCCGCCGCCAGATGCTTGTCAAGGAATTCCTTATCCAGGCCATCAACAAGGGAAGCAACGACGTCGGCAAGGTGCATATGACCGTGGAATACGACGGCCAGCACTATTATGGTTTCTCGGCCAACACCGATATCATCGCCGCCTCGGCCGAGGCCTTCATCGACGCCATCAATAAATTCCCGGCGTGATTACAATTAGTGATTAGAAATTGATAATTAGTAATTTAGTTGATTAGTCGGTTAGTCATTAGTCAATTACTCGATTAGACATTCGCCGGTTAGACATTATTTAATTGCTAATCGCTCATTGCTAATTGCTAATTAGTCGGTTAGACATTAGCCGGTATACCATAAAAATCGCAGCTGAACAGCCATCATGGCTATCTCAGTTGCGATTTTTTATGATTGCTTGTGATTGTCCGGTTTATCCCAACCAACTATTGACTAATGGCTAATCGACTAACGACTAAAGAACAAACGGCTACAGAACTAAATTGCTAATTGCAAATTACAAATTGCTAATTGAAAAGCCATTGCCATCGGTCGGGGACCAGGTAGACGGTCAGGGCAATCGCTGCGAGGGTGCGTATGGAGTCGATGATGATGGCCTTCCGATCTTTTGTCATGATTGAGCCGATGAGACTTCGTACTACCGCTATGTCGAGGACGATCATCATCACGGTCACGGCCGCGCTCATGAAGGGACGTAGAACCACTTTCATGGGATATAACGCGCTCAGGTAATGATAGGGGAGTCGGCTGTCGATGAAGGCGGCGATGGCCACGATCCCCACTGCGAGTATGACTGTCGCGGAGATGGCTATGGCTATGGCCGATCTGTCGCGGGATATTACTGACAGCCTTATCATTGCGATATTCCGGTATAAACCATAGGCCAGATATAATATCAGCGCCGTGCCGGCTATTATTATAAGTATGTTTTCCATTTGTCAAGTGTCGGGTTCTTCTGTCTTGGTTGTCTGGCCCTCTACCTTACCGGGAAGACGGCCGTGGCGCCGGAGCGATTCGGCTATTATCCACTGTAGCTGGCCATTGACCGACCGGAACTCCTGAGCCGCCCAACGCTCCACGATCTCCATGGTGGCCGGATCGAGGCGCAAGAGGAATCCTTTGTTTTGTTGTTTGGCCATGTTTTTGATGGTTGATGGTTGAGAGTTTAGGGTTGAAGGTTGAGAGTTGAAGGTTTAGAGTTGAGCTATATCAATCCTAAACTCTCAACCCTAAACTATAAACCCTAAACTATAAATCTTAAACACTAAACTCTCAACTCTAAACTCTCAACTTTAAACTTTTTACTGATAGAGTGAGCCGGTGTTGAGCACGGGCTGGGCCGGTTCGTCGGCGCAAAGCACCACAAGAAGGTTGCTGACCATCGTGGCCTTGCGCTCCTCGTCGAGTTCCACCACCTGCTCCTCTTTGAGCTGGTCGAGGGCCATCTTGACCATTGACACGGCACCCTCCACAATCTTTTCGCGTGCGGAGATGATGGCTGATGCCTGTTGGCGGCGCAGCATCACGGCGGCGATCTCCGGAGCATAGGCGAGGTAGTTGAGACGTGCCTCCACCACTTCGATACCGGCCATGGCCAGACGTTCGTTGAGTTTCTCCTCGAGTTGCTCGTTGATCTCGTGGCCTGAACTGCGGAGGGTGATATCGTCGTGGGCGCCGTCCTCCTCGTCGTATGCGTAGCGGCCCGTCACTTCACGCAGCGCGGCGTCGCTCTGTATGCTGACAAAAGCGTCGAGAGCTTTCGCGGTGGCGTTGCCCGACGATTGTGTGGTCACTTTCCCATCAGCGCCGACACTGAATGTGGATGTGTCGCCCGAATCCACATCGAAGACAGCGCGGTATGTATCCTTCACCTTCCATACGAGCACCATGCCGATCATCACAGGGTTGCCCACCTTGTCATTCACCTTTATCGGGGCGATGTCCATGTTGCGTATGCGCAGGGAGATCTTCTTGCGCGACATGAACGGGTTGACCCAGAAATAGCCGGTGCCGCGGAACGTGCCGCGATATTTGCCGAAGAATATCATCACCCTCGACTGATTGGGCTGCTGTATGAACAGACCGTTGATCATGACGGCCATGGCGATCAGTGCGATTGCGGCCACGATGATTCCGATGTAGCGTAAATCTTCGGGGAGTATGCCCAGGAGGGTTATCACGATAGCCGGAATGAGGATAAAAATCACCGCAAGCATCATGAATCCATTGAGGATCATGCCGGTGTAAGCTGTTTCCTTGTTGTTGTGTGTATCCATATGATATTGTTTTGATATTATTTTGATGCAAAGATACACTTCCTTTCTCAATCCTCCAAATTTTTCTCCGGAAAACTTTACAAAAAATGTGTATACAAAATATGTAAATGTGTGCAATATTTGCAGGAATAAAAAAAGACGGAACCTTTCGGTGTCCGTCTTAGTGTGGATATGTATCTCGTTGTCAGTGTTTCCGGTGCATTCAGGCGAGGGCCTGGTCGAGGTCGGCGAGGATATCCTCCACATCCTCGATGCCGACGGACAGGCGCACAAGATCGGCGGGTACGCCGGCCTCGCGGAGCTGCTCGTCGGTGAGCTGGCGGTGTGTATGGCTCGCGGGGTGGAGCACACATGTGCGTGCGTCGGCCACATGGGTGACGATGGCGATGAATTTGAGTTTGTCCATGAATTCAATGGCGTCCTCACGCGTGCCCTTCAGTCCGAAGGAGATCACTCCGCAGGTGCCGTTGGGTATCTGTTTCTTTGCCAGCTCATAATATTTGTTGCCTTCGAGCCCTGCATAGTTCACCCAGCTCACCTTCGGATGCTTCTCGAGCCATTGAGCCACCTTCAGCGCGTTCTCGCAGTGGCGAGGCATGCGGAGATGCAGTGTCTCCAGACCGATGTTGAGCAGGAACGCGTTGTGGGGTGAGGGTATAGAGCCGAGGTCGCGCATGAGCTGTGCCGTGGCCTTGGTGATGAAGGCGTTCTTGCCGAAAGCTTTCGTGTAGGTCAGGCCGTGATATGACTCGTCGGGGGTAGTCAGGCCGGGGAATTTCTCGGCGTGTGCTTCCCAGTCGAAGTTGCCGCTGTCTACGATCACTCCACCGACGCTTGTGGCGTGGCCGTCCATATATTTGGTGGTGGAGTGGGTCACGATGTCGGCGCCCCATTCAAAGGGGCGGCAGTTGACCGGGGTCGCGAACGTGTTGTCAACGATCAGGGGGACGCCGTGAGCGTGGGCCACGCGGGCGAACTTCTTGATGTCGAGCACGTCGTTGCTCGGGTTGGAGATGGTCTCGCCGAATATTAGTTTCGTCTCCGGGCGTATTGCGGCCGAGATCTCCTCCTCAGTGGAGTCGGGGGAGATGAAGGTGCACTCAATCCCCATCTTCTTCATGGTGACGGCGAAGAGATTGAACGTACCACCGTAGATGGCGGAGGAGCACACGAAATGGTCGCCCGCGGAGCAGAGATTGAAGACAGCGTAGAAATTGGCAGCCTGTCCGGAGGAGGTGAGGATCGCGCCGACTCCCCCTTCGAGCTCGGCTATCTTGGCGGCCACGGCATCGTTGGTGGGGTTGGCGAGGCGGGTGTAGAAATACCCGTTCTCCTCAAGGTCGAAGAGCCGGGCCATCTGCTCGGAAGTGGAATATTTGAAAGTAGTGCTCTGATAGATCGGGAGCACACGGGGTTCTCCGTTGCCGGGTTTCCATCCCCCCTGGACGCACACGGTGCCTATGTTCTGTTTCTTGTCCATATGTGATTGTTATGATGTCGAATCGGAAATTGTCTGCAAAATTAATCTTTTTTTATGTGAATCAAACAATAATTATTAATTTTGTCGGCACAAGCGCCTGCATCCGGACATTATGGTTTCCCATCGGCGCTCCCTCGCCCTCACCCCTCTCCTTCACTCCTTCACTCCCACCTCTCACCTCTCAACCCTCAACTTTCACCTCTCACCTCTCAACTTTAACCTTTAACCTTCACACTTTAACCTTTACACACATATATGCGTCTTGTGATCCAGCGCGTATCTCGCGCGTCAGTAGAGATAGGAGGAGAGCTGCACAGCGCCATAGGGCGCGGGCTGCTAGTACTTGTAGGTGTGGCCGTAGGCGACACGGAAGCCGACGCCGACTGGCTGGCGGCGAAGACCGCGGCCATGCGCATATTCCCCGACGGAGACGGAGTGATGAACCGTAGTCTTGTGGATATATCCGGCGAGGCCTTGGCCGTCAGCCAGTTCACCCTCAACGCCTCCACCAGGAAAGGTAACCGTCCGAGCTACATACATGCCGCGGGACATGATCTGGCTATTCCGCTTTACGACAGATATTGCTGTAAGCTGTCGGAGGCATTGGGGCGTGAGGTCAGGCGGGGAGTGTTTGGTGCCGACATGCAGGTGTCGCTGGTCAACGACGGTCCGGTGACGATTGTCATCGACTCCCGTCTCCGCGAGTGATACCGTCGCTTTCGGCGGTCCAGCGGTCTTCAAGGCGGAATGCGTCGTCGACGAAAGCCTCGAAACTGTCGATGATGTCGCGGAGCGATGTCAGCGAGTTCTCTGTCTGGCGTGTGTAGAGTGTGCCGCTTGTGGCCTGGCTGTCGAGCTTGCCCTGCAGGGCGCCGTTTACTCCGGAGACATCCTCCATCATCTTGAGCTGTATGCCGAGTAGTTCACCTATGCCCAGACCGGAATTTGAGCCGCTCACCTGCTGAGGCATCGGCTGCCCGGCCTTCGGACTGTAAGCGATCACGCCGTTGTAGCGTCCCCACTGGTCGGCGATGGAGTCGAGATCGCTCCATTTCGGTATCGCCTCCTCGGGAAAGAGGAGCACCCCCTTGGCCGACGCGCGCATCACCCAGTCGAAGAGCGTTATCAGGCGGTTGGTGTAGCGCTGCTGGTCGATGATGTCGCTCACGAAAGAATGGATCTCGCCGTCGAGGAAAGGGTAGGCCTTGACTACGTAAGGATGGCCACCCCCGGGATACGGACTGTCGCCCCGCATGAGGATCTCGCCGCAGGATGTGAGGAAGGTATATCTCCATACGTCATCGAGTATCCACCGGGAGGGGTGGGATCTCAACGTCGGATCCACGCGCCATAGTGCGTCGTCAATTTTCAGTATCCTTGCATTGGCCGCGTCGTGCGTAAGGCGCCGCTCCCTGTGTTCCCTTTGCCATATCTCCACTATCTGCACTCTCCGGCTGCCGCCGTAGCGTTGTCGGAGCAGCCGGTGGCTTCTCTCGTCGCGGCCGAATGCCGCGCACAGCACGGAGGGGGAAAGTTCGTGGAACTGCCCGATCACCGACAAGTCGCTGCCTCTCGGATCGCGTGCCATAGGATCGAAAAATACGGATCCGGGCGACACTATGTCTGTCCAGATCCCTTGGGTGCCGTCGCGTCGGGCAACGCGTTTGCGATGTATGGCCATCCCGGAGATCAGAAATTCCTCCATAGTGCGTCCGTAGAGTTCCTGCATGCGGTTGAGCCTGTCGCGCATCTTCCCGGTCTCATCGCGTGCGTCGAGACGCGAGGCTATACGTTCGCGAGCCACGCCTACCACGCTTCTCACTATCCTTCTTATAAGGTTGTTCTTAAGGGGTATGTTGCCTTCGCGGAGAATGTGTTCCTCCTCGGTCATCTCTCTGCCGTCTACGGTGATGCGGTCAGTCCATTGGTCGCCGAAAGTGTATCGCATGTTGCGCCGGCGGTCGCGACGGAAGGCTGCTGTCGCGTTCCAGCATCCGATTGCCGTCTCATAGACTGTGCGCGCCTCCTCCGATTCGAAATTGTGATTGTCTGCCATATCTTTTTTGCGGCGAAGATAGCTCTCCGCTGCTGCCTCGCCGTTTTATTCCGCCACCGATGACGATAATGAGTGTCTGTCGGCGACAGCGCCTTCCCTGTGGAGGAATCAACGTGTGCCACCGAACAGCCAGATATTCTCTGTGAAAAAGTAATTACCGGCTTGGTTTCCTGTTCCGAACGCAGCCGCCAGTGAGAAACGTCCGTCGACATCGGTCACTGTGCCCTGGCCGCCATTTGCGGGAAGGATGGTGGCGCCTATCAGTGGTTCGTTGTCGCCGGCGTAAAGCACCACGCCGGTGATTGTGCGTGTCTGCTGCGCCGAGGCGCCGCTGCAGACTGCAACGAGTACGATAAGAAAAAGAAACAGCTTTTTCATATTCATCATTAATTAAACTTGGTAAACATTCTTTAATACCTTAAAAATTCTCTTACATAGTCCATGTTATAAAGTATGCCGTCATTAATGCTCAATAACTTGTGGCCAAGTTATTAATTCGCTCTTTATTCCGGCTGCGGGCAAAACGACAGATACTTATTTACTATCGTCAGGCCCGTTGTCATGAACCAGGGAACTGAAGAAATTCCGACAAAATGCCGTCATTGTCTTTCATTTCTAAGCATAGAGTAACTGTTAATTTATGTTCATAAAACAAAAAGTTGCGCAAATTTAGTTCTGCTTTTCAATATAACCAAACAAAATCCAAAATTTAACATTGTTATTTGTTACCAATTAATCCCATTTTGTCAAATATTTCCATCAGAAATCTATTTAAATTTGACAAATTGCTAAGAAAATACCTAATTTAACTTACAATAACACATTTGATGTCCTAATATCCGTTTTATATCTTCAAATATTCATGACAAAATGATTCATAGCATTGTTTGATTATTTTTAACATTTAGAACTATCGTTTTACACCTGAATATTAAGAATCAACCCAAATGAACCACGCCAAAATTCATATGATGACATTGCAAAAACCAATAACTTGGCCACAAGTTATTGAGTCTCCCGGGAAGAATGCATCAGGAGGGTAATGTTGAATCAAGCGCGTATAAGTTAGAGAGTTATGATTATATATGTTTAATTATTTATCAAGAGTATGAAAAAACTGTTTCTACTTCTTCTGACGGTTTTCTGTCTGACGCTCGGAGCGCAAGCACAGAGCAACCAGATCCACGGCATCGTCCTGTCGGGCGAGGACAACGAACCGGTTGTCGGAGCCACGGTCATGGTGACAGGCACCAAACTCGGCACGACCACCGACATCGACGGACGGTTCACGATCACGAATGTGCCGTCGAACGCCAAAACACTGAAAGTGTCGTATGTCGGCATGACATCTTCCGAAGTGCCCATCACCAAGGGCGAGATCAAGATCGTGCTCGGCCTTAATTCAGAGGTGCTCGACGAAGTGGTCGTGACCGCCCTGGGCATCTCCCGCAACGAGAAGACCCTCGGCTACGCCGCCACGCAGGTCAACGCTTCCGAGATAGAGCAGGCGCGCACCGACAACGTCATGGCAGCCTTGCAGGGTAAGGTGGCCGGCCTCCAGGTGCAGACTACATCGGGCGATCCCGGCGCCGCCAACAACGTGCAGATCCGTGGCTTAGGCTCCATCAACGGTTCAAACCAGCCCCTTTATGTGGTTGACGGAGTGCCGGTGGAGAGCAGCTCGCGTGGCGCCCAGGGCCATGCCATAGCCGCAGGTGGCGTCAATAATATCGCTCCCGACGACATCGCCTCGCTGACAGTGCTCAAAGGAGCAGCCGCTACAGCGCTCTACGGCAGCCGCGCGGCCAATGGTGTGATCATCATCACCACCAAGACCGGAAAGAAGAACGGGGGGAAGAACTACAGCGTGACCTACAGCGGCACCGTAGAGGCTAACCGCGTGGGCTACATCCCCGAGATGCAGAACCTCTGGGGCCAGGGCTGGAACGGCAACCAGACATATATAGAGAACGGATCGTGGGGCCCGGCCCTCGACGGCAGTATGCAGGTCTACGGTCCCGTATGGAATCACTCGCAGCTTCTTCATGAATACAGCGCCAAGAAGAATAACGTGCGCGACTTCTACGACACCGGTTGGTCGCAGACCCACAACGTGTCGCTCAGCGGCATCAGCGCCGACGAGAAGATGACCTATTACTCCTCTTACTCCTACACCAGCAACAACGGTGTTATGCCCACCGACGCAGACTCCTACACCCGCAACACCATCGCTTTCCGCGGCTCATACCAGCCGGAGAACTGGATCAAGGTGTCGGCGGCAATGAACTTCGCCAACTGGAAGACCAAGACAGTCGGATCATACCAGGGCGTATCGCCTATCGACGGCGTCATGGAGATGCCTCGCGACATCTCTATCGTCGACATGAAGGATCTCTCCAACCCCTTCAACACTCCTGAGGCATATTTCACACCTTACGGTATCACCAACCCTTACTGGGCCATCGCCAACAACTACAACACCCTCAAGGGTAAGCAGACATTCGGCAAGCTCCAGCTCGACCTCTTCCCGATCGACGGACTTACGCTGACCTACCGCTTCGGTTTCGACTACTCCGACTACGACATCAAGATCGGTTCTCCGGAGATTGCCCTCGACGACGCTCTTATCAATAATGACTATGGCTACGCTCCCAGCAACATGAACCAGGCCGGTTACGTCTACGACCAGTATCGCCGCCAGTATGAGCTCAACCATGACTTCCTGGCCAACTATTCGAAGAAATTCCTCGACGAGCGCCTCGACCTCAGCGCCACGGTGGGTATGAACATCAACGAACGTGCCTACACCTGGATGCAGGGTGAGACAGACAACCTCGCCGTCTACACAGATTTCTGGATGCTCTCCAATGGTGCCACCCGCACAACCCTGAGTGAATCGGAGTCGAAACGCCGCCTCGTGGGTCTCTTCGGCGACATCACCGTCGGCTGGGACAACTTCCTGTATCTCGATTTCACGGCCCGCAACGACTGGTCGTCGACACTGCCCAAAGGCAACAACTCCTTCTTCTATCCCGGAGTCACGCTGAGCGCCATCTTCACGAAATATATCCAGCCCAACCCCGTGCTGACCTTCGGTAAGATCCGTCTCGCATATGGCAAGACAGGTAATGACGCCAGTCCTTATTATACTGCCACCAACTACTCACAGGCATATACCAACGGCTACTACGTGTCTGACATCATCAAGTTCCCCTTCGGCGGTAAGAACTCTTTCATGGCATCCAAGACATCTGGCGCCAACTCCCTCCGTCCCGAGATGACCTCGGAGTTTGAGCTCGGAACGAACCTCAAGTTCTTCAACGGCCGCATCGACCTTGACGCGTCATACTACAACCGCGTTACCAAGGACCAGATCTTCACCCTCCCTGTCGATCCCTCCACAGGTTTCACGGCCCAGGTGGTCAACTTCGGTAAGGTGCGCAACCGTGGTATCGAGCTCATGCTCAACACCACCCCCATCCAGACCGACAAATTCCAGTGGGATCTCGGCTTTAATTTCTCGAAAAACTACAACAAGGTGCTCTCGCTTCCCGAAAGCCTCGAGGGCGGTAAGGTCAATATCTACAGCTTCTCGGCCGGCAATGACGCCGTCTACATGTATGCCGAGCAGGGTAAGGCCCTTGGCCAGTTCTACACTTATCTCCCCGTTTACGTGACAGATGAGAGCAGCCCCTACTACGGATGCCCCGTTGTCGACAGCGCAGGCCAGCCTGTGAGGACTACAGACGTGCAGCCCACAGGCTACAGCATGAACCACCAGTGGACAGGCGGTATCACCACCTCGCTGACCTACTGCGGAGTGACACTCAGCGCGGCATTCGATATCCGCTATGGCGGCCATATGTTCTCGCGCACAAAGAACCTAATGCAGTTCACCGGCAACGGCAAGGTGACGGAGGAGAACATGCGTCGTCCGTTTATCATCCCCAACTCGGTGGTGGCTAACGCCGACGGCACATACAGCGAGAATACGACACCTATATATATCGCCGACAGCAGCTTCCAGACCTACTTCAACGACTACGGCTACGGCAACCAGGGCCTCGCATACATGCTCGACCGCACATACTGCAAGGTGCGCAACATCTCTCTGAGCTGGAGCCTTCCCAAGAAGTGGCTCAGCGCTGTGTATCTCAACGAGGTAGTGCTTACGGCTTACTGCAACAACCCCTTCATGTGGACTGCCAAAGGCAACCGCTATGTCGATCCCGAGTCGACTACTGTCACCACGAGCGGCGACCTCGCCTACGGTTTCGGTGAGCTCTACACCAACCCGAGCAAGCGTACTTTCGGTTTCAACCTCAAAGTGAACTTCTAAAGAATCATCAGCAATGAAAAAGATATTTATCACAGGTATCGCCGCTATGTCGCTCGCCCTGGGAGGCTGCGACAGCTACCTCGACATAAACGACAGCCCCAACTCTCCGAGTGTCGACAAACTCAGCACCGACCTCATCTTCCCGGGCGCGGAGATGGCCTTCGCCAATGTCTACGGCGACTATATGTGCACCACGGGCGGATATTTCGCACAGTACTTCTCGCAGTATTTCGGCACGAGCAACTATATGGACTACAGTCAGTTCAAGCAGAGTGCCACACGTAGCAGCAGCGCCTATACGCAGCTGACCGCAGGATCGCTCCAGAACCTTAAGACCGTCATGGAGAAAGCATCGGCATCAGGCGAATGGGGCACATACCTTGCCGCGACGGTGATCCGCGTGGCGGCCTATCAGACCATGGTAGACTGCTATGGTGCCATCCCCTACAGCGAGGCGCTCGACATGAATAACGTGACTCCTAAATACGACGACGGTCTGGACGTCTACGCCGGACTTGTGAAGGAGCTCGACGAGGCTGTGGCCAAGGTGAACGGCGGCGAGAAGGTCTGCACAAACTTCCTGCTCCCCGGCAAGTTCGCTTCCGAGTGGGTCAAGGTGGCCAACGCTCTCAAGCTGCGCCTCCTGATGCGCGAGAGCAATGCTGTCAATGTCCAGTCTGAGCTTTCCGCCCTTGTCTCCGAGGGCAATTTCCCCTCAGGCGACGTGGCATGGGAAGGATGCTGGAAAGACGAGCTCGGACAGGCCAACCCATTCTATACTGAAGACAACTACGCCTCTTACGGCGGTTCGCAGAAGAACATGATCCTCAATCTCGCCGTGCTGGCAACGATGAATGCCGCCGACGACGCACGCCTCGAGGTCTTCTTCGATCCCAACACTGTCAAGAGAGAATATCAGGGGGGTATCTCCGGCACCAATTTCACCACCACTGCCAACTATAAGGCCAACTACTGGTGTCGTCCGCACAAGGAGTTTGACAGCCCCGTATATCTGATCACCCGCTCCGAGATAGAGTTCTTCCTTGCCGAATATGAGGCACGCTACGGGTCGATGGCCGCCGCCGAAACCCACTACAATGCCGCTGTCGAGGCATCGTTCGCCACAGCAGGTGTCAGCGGCGCCGACCGTGTGCTCACGGTATATCCCTGGGAGCCGGGCAACTGGCAGAAGAACCTCGGCATCCAGAAATGGGTGGCTCTTTCGGGAGTGAACCAGTATGAGGGTTATTGCGAGCTTCGCCGTCTTAAATATCCCGCGTTCGGCACAGTCACAGGAGATGAGCTCTACAGCATCCTCAACGATGTCTATTCCCCTTCGCTGCTTGTCCCCGGCACTCTCTATACCCCGATCGACGTCAACACGTCGCTGGGCGCCAACAAGCTCCTGCAGCGCTGGCCTTATCCCAACGCGTCGTCGAGCCGTAACTCTAACGTGCCTGACTACGAGGGAGATGATAAGCCGATCTTCTGGGCGAAATGAATCCAACCAATATAAATAAGATTTCAAGATGAAAAAATATATATCGATTATGGCTTCCGCGCTCGCCGTGCTCTCGCTCGCTTCCTGCAGTAAGGACACGGAGGGGCTCACAGAGATCACATATTATGCGGTGATCGACCTCGAGGGCCCGGTTTATGACCAGGCTGTGGCCGGCACCCCGTATGTCGACCCCGGATATAAGGCTACCATGCAGGGGGAGGACATCACTTCTGAGGTGAAGATCACCACCGACATGGATCTGCAGAATCCGAAGCCGGGCTATTATACTGTGACCTATTCGGCGATAAATGCCGACGGTTTCCCGGCTTCCTCCACACGCTACGTGCTCGTGGCCGATGCCGACGATCCTGCATCCGGTTACTATACGACCGACGCCAACAGCTACCGTGTGAGTTCAGGGGTCACTACCTACTATGGCCGAAGCTTCAGCATAGTGGTCTATGGCGACGGCACCGGCACCTACAATGTCTCTGATTTCCTCGGCGGCTGGTATGACCAGCGCGCCGGCTATGGCGGCAGCTATGCCGCCGTGGGTCAGTTCGATCTCGCAGCCGACGGTTCGATCTCGCTTGTTGACAGCAGCGTGGCCGGCTGGGGCGATTCCCTGAGCGCGCTCAACGACGCCGGTTTTGATGCTGCCACGGGCACGATATCCTGGGTGGCCGTGTATGCCGGAATGGAGTTTCACGTAACAATGACAAAGTGACTTTTTAAAGACTATCGAAAATGAAAAGATATATCAGATACACGCTCATACTGCTTGCGGCTGTGGTCTTCACGGCCTGCAGCAAGGAGGATATACCTATGACCTCCACTGTTGACCTCGCAGGAGAGTGGATGGTGACTGTCGAGACCGATGGAGCCTCCTATGGCCCGTATATGTTCATCACCTACAACACCAACAAGAACGACGGCCAGGAGATCTGGCTCGATGATCTCGGCAACTTCTGGGGCACGAAAGTGAAGATTCCCTGCAACGTAGGATCACTGACTTTCGGCAGCGACACTCCCGCCGACAATGCCGCCTACGATCCTATCACGGTGAAGGTTACGGAGGGTAAGGTGGTGTTCGGCGGTACGAAGTCACCTTCCGGCATGCCGGCCGACGCTATCGAGTTTAAGCTGGAATACAGCGACGATCCCGGCACAATCTACACTGCCCACGGCTATCGCCGCACAGGTCTGCAGGGTGGAGCTGAATAAAGATCCATACTCTTTAGATAAATTAGATAGATTATTTTTGGGAAAAGTTATATTTCTTTTCCGGGGGAGCGTTCGCCGTGGTGGCGTGCGCTCTCTCTTTGTTTATGGTTGAGGGTTTATGGTTGAGGGTTTATGGTTGAGAGTTGAGGGTTTAGGGTTGAGGGTTTAGGGTTGAGAGTTGAGGGTTTAGGGTTGAGGGTTTAGGGTTTAGGGTTGAGGGTTTAGGGTTTAGGGTTGAGGGTTTAGGGTGGGAGTTTAAGGAGAGGAGGGGGGGATGGGAGCTTTTTCTATTGGCGATAAGAGGATTTTTAGTATTTTTGCAGATTGGAGCATCTTCACCCCTCAACCCTCAACTCTCAACCTTCAACCCTCAACCCTCAACCTTCAACTCTCACCCCTCAACCCTCACCCCTCAACTCTCACCCCTCAACTCTCAACCCTCAACCTTCAACTCTCAACCTTCACCCCTCAACCTTCACCCCTCAACCACATGAAAGGAATAGTTCTCGCAGGAGGCAGCGGCACGCGCCTCTATCCAATCACCAAGGGAGTAAGTAAGCAACTCCTCCCGATCTACGACAAACCGATGGTGTATTATCCTCTGTCGGTGTTGATGCACGCCGGCATCCGCGATATCCTCGTTATATCCACTCCCGACGACCTCCCCGGCTTCCGGCGCCTTCTCGGTGACGGTTCCGACTATGGTGTGCGGTTCTCTTATGCCGAGCAGCCGAGTCCTGATGGTCTTGCGCAGGCGTTCATAATCGGACGCGAATTCATAGGAGAAGATTCCGTCTGTCTGGTGCTCGGCGACAATATATTCCACGGGGCCGGATTCACCGACATCCTCGCGGAGGCCGTGGATAATGTGGAGAGAGATGGAAAAGCTACGGTGTTCGGCTATCGTGTCGACGATCCGCGGCGCTACGGCGTGGCTGAGTTTGACAAGGAGGGCAACTGCATATCGATAGAGGAGAAGCCGGAGCACCCGAAGAGCGACTATGCCGTGGTCGGGTTGTATTTCTATCCCAATGATGTGGTCGATGTGGCGGCGTCGATCAGGCCGTCGGCACGCGGCGAGCTGGAGATCACCTCTGTCAACCGTCATTATCTCGACTGCGGCAGGCTGAAGGTGAAGGAGTTGCCGAGAGGATTCGCGTGGCTCGACACCGGTACCCACGACTCCCTTGCCGAAGCCTCGATCTATGTGGAGGTGCTCGAGAAGCGTCAGGGCCTCAAGATTGCCTGTCTGGAGGGGATAGCCTATTCGAAAGGATGGATTTCCGCCGGGAAACTGCGCGCTATCGCTGAGCCCATGCTTAAGAATCAGTATGGACAATATCTCGCTAAGATTATAAATAATCGTTGATAAGAATGGCTGCCATGTAATGGTGAAATATAGCGGAGGAATTTTCAGATTTGAATGAAAGAGCTTGGCGGATAGATTAGAAAAAGACGGTTTTCAGACTGCCTCTATGATTTTAGGGTAAATTTATTAATATTTTTTAACTTTTTATATCCGATTGAGATTGTGTGTGTTACTTCTCCGGAGAGATCTGTGTCTGAAATTTAGTCTTGAAAAACTTGCACGGAGCCGGAAAAGTGCGTAACTTTGCAACGCTTTAATCAAGAGCCCCCGCTTGAGGCGATAGCCGAAAAGTGATGGTATCAGCCTCAGAGGAGGCATGATTTCCCCCGATACCGGTTGGCCTTGATTAAGCTATTTTATTGCGGGGTGTAGCTCAGCCCGGTTTAGAGTACGCGTCTGGGGGGCGTGTGGTCGCAAGTTCGAATCTTGTCACCCCGACTGAGAGAAAGGAGTTGATTTTAAGGCATTTCGGCCGATAAATCAACTCCTTTTGTTATGAATGATCTGAAAGACTACGCAGTGAAAAGCGGATAAAAGGCGGTTAATCACGATGCCAGTATCCTGTCAGTGGCGTATTGTCTTATAGACTTCGTGGCTTTGTCGTGGTGGGGCGTGGATATGGATGGTCGGGCAACTTGCAACATGCGCTTTGATTTGCAGATACGGTTATTTTGTTATAACTTTGGGGGAGGATTAATATAATATGTTATCAGACGATATGGGAAAGGCTATCATATATCCAGTGGGCGAGCAGTCGTTCGAGGCCTTGAGGAACAGGGGCGCACTTTATGTCGACAAGACGGAGTATATTGAAAAGCTTCTTGGCAGGGGAGGAAAATACTTCTTCCTGGGGCGTCCTCGCCGTTTCGGGAAGAGTCTTTTCCTGTCGATGATGCGCTGTTTCTTCGAGGGTCGGCGTGAGTTCTTCAAGGGTCTTTACGCCGACACGATGGAATGGGACTGGGAGCCGCATCCTGTCCTGTATCTTGACCTCAACATGCACTCCTATGGCGCTGACGAGAATCTTGCCAGTGTCCTCGATTCCCATCTCAGCGATTGGGAAGAGGCATATGGCGTCAGGAGGCAGTCTGCCGACATGTCTGTCCGGTTTAAGAATATCATACAGAGTGCCTTTGAGAAGACGGGGAAACAGGTCATCATCCTGGTCGATGAATACGACAAGCCCCTGGTCAACAACCTCCACGACAGCGGGAGGTTCGTGAGGATGAGGGAGCAGCTGAC
>ERZ836877.1638-NODE-1638-length-33063-cov-27.438197_pt1 | contig 33063 bp, 26 predicted proteins | sample MGYA00519469_ERZ836877 | MGnify/ENA primary metagenome ERZ836877 (study PRJEB31850, sample SAMEA3708809) | human gut metagenome | biome: human gut; feature: human-associated habitat; material: faeces | place: China | collected 2014 ... | reverse complement strand
TGAAGAGTACATTTTCAATTATCTTCTACCTCAAAAGACAGGTAGTAAAGAAAGATGGTACTGTTCCAGTTATGGGACGTATCACAGTGGACGGAACACAGGCGCAGTTCAGTTGCAAGACAACTGCCAATCCAGATTTGTGGGACACCAAGGGCGGACGCATGATAGGTAAGAGTATGCAGGCTTTGGAGGTGAACCGCAAATTGGACAAGATGCGTGTGAGTATCAGTAAGCATTATCAGGAGATTATGGACAGGGACAACTTCGTCACTGCCGACAAGGTGAAGAACGCCTTTCTTGGCTTGGAGTATCGTTGCCATACACTGATGAAAGTCTATTCTCAAAGCCGTGATGAAATGGAAAAGCAATATAAGGCTGGCATGAAATCTTTGAGTACATACACGAAGTATAGAATCGGGTGTGCCTATGTGGGCGAGTTCTTGCAGACACATTACCATGTGAAGGATATTGCTCTAAAAGAGTTATCGCTGCCTTTTATCACAGACTACGAGACTTTTCTCAGAACCGACAAGCACTTGAAGATAAACTCTGCGATGGTGTTTGTCCGCAATCTCCGTGCAATGGTATTCCGTGCCATAGATAATGAATGGCTTGTAAAAGACCCATTCAGACGATATGAGTACAAGGAAGAAGAGACCACAAGAGAGTTTCTGAGCAAAGAAGAGATTCACCTGTTGATGGAAACACCTATCACAAGAAAGAAGATGAGTATGGTGCGTGACTTGTTCCTGTTCTGTTGTTTTACAAATGTTGCACTAAATAAAATATAACTGTAAATCAGAAAGTTATCATCAAATAAAAAGAGAATAGGTAATGGTTTAGAAACCATCGAAGTTCGTCATTCTGCTCATTCCCAATAAGTCAATCAACTGTAATGCAAAGATAGTACTTTTTTGTTTAATGGAGAATAGTTAAGGCCTTAAAGTAGTGTTAGCGTGTAAAAATCACGAAAATCGCCACAAAGTTCATAAAAAAGTGCTGTTTTTTCCCATCAATATAGTATCTTTGTAATCATAAAAAAGAAAAATATGATTGAGTTATTTACAATAAAGAATTATAGATGCTATCGTGAAGAAACAGAATTATCATTTATTGCATCAAAAAAAGAAGGAGGGAAAAATTCGGATTTGCCTCCTGTATGGTTTAAAGAAATAAACGGGAAGCGTATTTTGCGTATGCTTTTGTGTGTTGGTTTAAATGGAACTGGCAAATCTAAAATGTTTTCAGCCCTAAATTATTTGCGCATGTTAGCTATCGCAAAACCTCAGAAACCGACAGAGAAGCCAGAATATCGTCCATTCCTGTTAGACGAACATTCGTCAAATGAGCCAACCGAACTATCTTTAGTTTACTACATTAAGGATACATGTTATCATTATTATATTAAGGTGTCAAATGAGCGTATAGAAGAAGAAGAATTGAATCTAAAAAAAAATCGTTTAGTTCGCATATATCAACGCAAACATAATGTTAAGACAGATACTGTTTCCATTAGTTTTGGAAATGCTTGTGATTTGTCCAAATCGGACCAACACGATTTAGAAGTAAATACCTTATCTAATTCTAGTGTACTGTCTGTATTTGGTTCCTTAAATATAGATAGTCAAGTGCTAAGCGATAATTATAATTTTTTTGAAAATCATATTAGTCTGATTCGAAGGTCTGATAAAAGTCTTGCTGACAAACTGCAAACAGGAGATGCTGAGAAAGATGCTATAATGAAGCGTTTACTTTTACGCTTATTAAAAGATGTTGGCACTAATATTTGTGATTACATTGTAGAAGATGCGAGCTTAAACATATCTGAACTTATAGAAAATGGGGCTCCAGATATTATTGTAAAAGCAATGTTAGAGCAATATCCTTCAGGTACTATTACTCATAAGAACTTGCGTTTTGTCCATTCGACAGTTGAAGGTGAAAGAGCGTTGGATTCAGGATTAGAGTCATTAGGAACTATAAATATAATACGTATTCTTATAGTATTATATGATGTCATACTAGGAAAGAAATGTTCATGCATTGATGAAATAGAATATGGAATACATACTAAGGCGTTAGCTTTTATATTAAAAATGTATTTAACTTTGGCCGAAGATTGTCAAATAATTGTTGCTACGCATGATTTATCTTTGTTAAATGCCGATTTCCTGAGGCGAGATGCCGTCCGTTTATTTGAAAAGGATGAGCATGGCACTACTAAAGTAAAACGTAGGGATTATTTGCATAATACAGTTAGCTTTTATCGGACTTATGAGAAAGAAGTTGCTCCTGAAATTGATGATATAATGAAAAATATTGATGCATTCTTAAAATACAAAGATGATATAAATCATAAGTAAAAAAACGCTTGCAGAAATATGATAAATACACGGAATATCTAAATTCAAGCCAATGATCATGATAACAAAATCGATTATTCCGTGTTTTTTTCACGCAAATACTTGTTTCTCTAAAAAGGAAAGTATATCTTTGCAATGTCAATTCGAACTTAAGACCCTGGCAAAAGGACCAGAGAGTTGACATTAAATTGCAGATGAGTAAAACAACTATTCCAACAGATGTAAAGCGGGACCTTTGGTTTGCAGCTCATGGCAGATGTGAATTTGCAGGATGTAACAAGATTTTATTTCAACATGGTATTACAATGGATAAATGTAATATTTCCAATTACGCCCATATTATAGGAGATTCTGCAAAAGGACCTCGGGGGGACGAGGAAAAATCCAAAGCTTTATCAAAAGATATTAATAATCTCATTCTACTTTGTCCTGAATGCCATAAACTGATTGACAGCAATGAAGAGAAATATACTGTGGAAGTGCTTAAAAAGATGAAAAAAGATCATGAAGAGAGAATTCTGCTTGCAACTGGAATTCAGCCTAACATGAAGAGCCTGATAGTTGTGTATAGCCCCAAAATTGGAACTGACACTCCACATTTCCATAAAGATGCTCTATTCAACACAATCTTTCCCGAAAGATATCCAGCAGATTCGTCTCCAATTGAAATTCAGATGAAGTCTGTACTGCACGACGGTGAGTCTGAATATTGGATGGCAGAAGAACGTCAAATAGAACAAGTATGCAATGATAAAGTACTTAGGGCATTAGAGGATGGGGTCACGACACATATTTCGCTTTTCCCATTAGGACCCCAACCCCTCTTGGTAAAGTTAGGTACGGTACTTAATGATAAATATAACGTGAGGGTTTACCAGAAACATCGTGTGCCTGATACTTGGCGCTGGCTTGACGAGAGTGTTCAAAATGACATATATTTAGAAGAACCAGCAGATAAAAGTAAGGAGCCTGTACTTGTATTGGCATTAAGTGCAAATGCTATTAAAGAAAGGATTACTATGAAATATAGGGATACTGCAAGTATTTGGACTATAACTTGTAAGAAACCAGAAAATGACATGATGAGATGTGAGGGGCAGTTAATGCAGTTCAATCGTGTAGCCCGCGCAACGATGGATGCTATTAAGACAACACATCAGAATGCAGATCGTTTGAAAATTTTTATGGCAGTACCAGCCTCTTGCGCAGTGGAACTTGGGCGTATTAGAATGCCCAAGGCTGACCTGCCTTGGGTATTGTATGACTATCGGGGGGAAAAGAATGAAGATGTGGAAGCGATAACAATAAATTAAAATGCAATGGGAAAAATTTTAAGTAAAGAACAAAAAGAAGAATTTAAGGATATTCTTGAAACACTGGGTGAATCGTTAGACATCACCCAAACACAGTATGATAATCTAACGAAGAGTTATAAGGCTGTAGGTGGATTCTTGCAAAACGATCCTGAGCTTGAGTCGTATAAGCCTATTGTGACGCCTCAGGGGTCACTTAGATTAGGTACTATCATCCAACCTATTAATCCAAACGATGACTTGGATGTAGACTTAGTATATAGACTTACCGAAAAAGATCCAGAGTGGACACAGAAAGACTTAAAGGACAAAGTGGGAGTAAGGCTTAAAGGTAGTGACCGTTATGCACCAATGCTTGAGAAAAAGGAAGGACGTCGTTGTTGGACGCTATTATATAGGGACAATTCCGACAATCCCAAAGAGAAATATCATATGGATATTCTTCCTTCAGTAGTAGATGGCAAGTACGTTGAAAGAATGACACGATTGTTTTCTGAGAGTTTTTCTGCTCAAACAATAGATCGGATTTCTATAAGAATTACAGATAAGGAAGCGGAGGATTATGCAACGTCAACATGTAAAGAAGAATGGCTGAAAAGTAATCCTGATGGGTATGCATTGTGGTTCGCAAGCAGATGTAAAGCTGATGAATCGGTGAAACTTATGGCTGAGGCAATAGTTCCTATAGAAAAGTATAATAAGGATAAGACGGTTTTGCAACGTATAGTACAGATTCTGAAACGTCATAGAGACATGATGTTCCGCTATGATACAGATGACAAGCCTATTTCTATTATTATTACAACTTTAGCGGCTCGTGCCTATAATGGTGAAAAGAATTTGCTTGAAGGATTGGTGAACGTAATAGAAAATATGGAAAAGAGTATTATCAAAAATGATAAAGGTGAGGATGTTGTACCTAATCCAGTAAATCCGGAAGAGAATTTTGCTGACAAATGGCCGACTCATCCTAAAAGACGTGAGAATTTCTATAAGTGGTTGGCTGCTGTGAAAAAGGACGTGCATGAGATTCTTGATGGGGCAAACAGAATACAGATACAAAACACAATGAATCGTGTATTTGGTAAGGATTTGATTACAAAGGCTTCATCTCTCTTAGTAGAACGACGGAAGTCAAAGCTTGCAACCGGAGCCGCACTATTAACCAGTGCGGGAAAAGTAACTGCAAGTACAGTTGGAAGAATTGTAAATACAGCAAATACGTTTTATGGGGAATAAAGCAATAACAGCAATTCAGCAATACAACATTTTGAGACATGAATTTCCCGAATCGTCAGGTTCGGTTCGTTGTGGCACAATGACTTGGTTTGGAGAATTCATGCCTTCTGCTTTATCTGACACTTATAGACTGAAAATAACTTATACTACCGGAAAGCCGCCCAAAGTTTATATAGTGTCCCCTAAGCCATTACCGTTGGCAGAAGGGGCTAAACGATTACCTCACACATACAGCTATAGTAATGGGAAACAACAGTTATGTCTGTTTCTACCGAAAGCTGGCGAGTGGAATTCTTCAATGTTTATTGCTACAACAATTGTACATTGGGCCGTTCAATGGATGTACTATTATGAGATATGGGTAACTACTGGAAAGTGGATGGGAGGAGGTCATGGAAATTGGGATGCTGAAAAAAAAGACAGCAATGATTCAGGAACAACATGATTTTTCGACACTGTCCAAAATTTTGTGTAAATGGGAAATACGGGATTCAAGTTTGAGTCTCGTATTTCCCATTTACACAAGATATTTTATAGTGCCGTTTTTTCACTTCCTATTTTATTTTTACATAGGCTTTATCATCTTTTCAATGAATGCAATTTCTTCATAGGCCAGATGCTATTTTGTATAGAATTGTCTGTCATTTTTTTGTAGAAAGCACTTTTTTGATATACTGTCGCTGCGTATCAGCTATACCAAAAAGTCTGTACAACTGCATATTAACATCTTCATTATAATTAATTAACCCGTTACTATCGGTATAGTTTAATAAATCAGGAACTTTCTTTGCCAAGGATGTCAAAGACTCATCTGTCATTAAGAACGCGAACCGTATTATTTCACTGGTCGCGTATTTGAAGAAATTATGTGCTTCTTTTTCTGTTTCAAAAGTTTTCAAGGCTACTCGTGAACGTCCAAACGCACTATGGTTATCTATTACGGCTATTTGATTACTTCGCTTTTGTCCTCCGGCATTCGCACTTGAAACAATGACTTTCCAACGTCCTAAATACTCTGTTCCAGAAGATATAACATTCTTGCTTGCCACATACCAACGAGCACGCCCGCTCTTACCCGCTTTGTCGTTGGTGAATAGCTTTATTTCCGTATTGGGGTTAAAGGTGTCTCCCTCGTTATATTCCCTGACAAGAGAAGGATTTTTTTCCACGAAGTCGCTTTCTATGCCAAAAAGTTTTTGCGATAATACCGCATCATGCAAGCAGCCGTTCTCTTTTATCACCTTGTCCAACTTCCTTACAATCTCATCGTCATTAGGATTGAGCGGAAACAAGTCCTCACCCGGATTGTCCGCGTGAATGGTGATGGCCTTGCCTTCTTTGGAATAGCGATAGATGAAGCCTTTCTCCCTCTTGCCCATGTCTTTTAAGACGATAGACAATCCATCGGCGATGGCCACGTCCTTGAACACGTCCGTGGATTGAGGGAAGAATTCAAGCATAGCCAAGTGGGGGTCGTTCATCTGCGCCAAGCCAAATTTCTCTAGACCTTTGCCCGACCGATGAATCCATCTTGCGCCAGGATATATTAAGGAAGTGTATTTCCCAATTTTTTCGCTTATCATCTGGAAATATTGGAAAATACTGCTACTGCGTTTTTGCCCATTATCTGTATCTTTCTGAGCTACTACTTCTTGATACGGCGGATTCCCCACCACTGCGTTGAATCTCATATTGTCTCCTGCTAGGTCATGAACTTTTTTGATGAAAAGTTCCGGTTGGTTCTTAATTTTGTTGATAAGGTCATCGGGTGCATACATATTTGTCTTTGTTCCGCGAAAGCCCACGAGCGTCCGTTTGGTAATGCTCTTTGCCATCGGCGTCTTGCAGACCACGAAAATGTTTTCGCCAACGACCTTGTCCCATACAGCCTGCTGCTCTTTCAACGTGTCGGCAGAGATTGTGCTGTCTTTCAGCCGGGAGCGGTAAATACTGTAAGCCATGTAAAGCGGATACAAGCCCGACTTGGAATTGATTTCAAGGATGCGGCTGTCTGGCGTGAACACTTCTTTCGTCACCTTACCATGGTCGATGAAATGCGGCTCGTCGATGGTATGCTCATATTCCCTGTCAAAGAAGCAGTAGCCGCCCAAACAGTCGCCCAAGTGCATGTTTACCACACGCCACGGAGTAAGCACCGTTTCCTTGTCGGGATTGCGGAAGGTGCTGAAGATGTCCGTGATGCGCCCGATGCGTTCTTCCACACTCAGTTTGTCAGCGGCTTTCGCCATCGCACGGATGCGCTTGCCTGCAGCACGGAAAATGTCCGGGTCGTAGTATTTCTTGAAAGCGTTGAACTTCTGCTTGCTCACCCCTTTGGGCATAAACTCCTCCCAGGAACGCGGATCTATCTTCTCGGCGAAGTTGTCAATGGTGATTTCCTCGTCCTCATCGTTCAATTCCGCGCCATAGATGAGCAAGGGCATACGGATGGAGATGCCACGGAGAATGGAGATAGCCGCCTCGCGGTTCTTCGTTTTCTTTTTTAGTTCCTCCAGCCTGCGCTTCTCTTCCTCGGTCAGTTCCTTCTTGGATTTCTTCTCCAGCTTCTCCTTTTCCTCGTATTCTTCGCTTGTCAGCCCTTGGTTGTTAATATCCACCTGATTGGTCTTGGGCATAGCCTTGGTCTGGCCGATGATTTTCTTCAGGTCATCAAACTCCTGCAACTCCAAATCGCCCAGTTTCAATAACTCATCATTGTAGAGGCTGTTGTCCTCGAATCCGTTGCGCACCACACGCTCCACGTAGACCTTCTTCAACTGTTCCAACATACGCGGCACGTCAAACTTGTCCATGCGCGAGCCTTCGATGGAAATGACCGGGCAGAAGTTGAGGAAGTCGCCCATCGTCTTGCGGTCGTCCTGCGAGGTCTTACCTGCCTTGGCGGAAATCTTCGCGGTCTCGGCAAGGACTTTCAGCGTGCGGTCGGGCGCAAAGTCGAACACGTAGCACTGCTCCTTCACCCGTCCGTTGATGGTGGCAGGTGTCTGTACGCGGAAGATGGTCTGCATATAGCTGGATGCCGCTGTGTTATATGAACCGGAAAGCATGAACACGGCTGTCCACGCCGGAACGCTCACGCCTGTTGTCAGGCGTCCGCAGGATAGAGTGATGGTGCGCGTCTGGTCCGGGTCTTTTCCGATAGCCTCATTTACCATCTCAAGCGCACCACGGTTTTCTTCGTCCTCGTCGCCGTCACCCGACACGTTTACGATGTGGAAATGCTGGAACACGGGATGCCGCTGCAACAATGCACTCAACGCCTTTGCCTCCTTCACGCCCGGCACCATCCACAGCGTATGGCGGAAAACATTGCGGTATTCCTCGCTGGCGAAAGGATAACAACTTTCCTTGTCCTCCTTGGTAAGCAGGTTGAGGAAAGCGGAAACGTCACGTTCATGGATAAAGATGCCGTCCTTGTCCACCCGGAAGAACTCGCGGAAATTGAAAGCCACGTCCTCATCAACAAACTCTTTCAGCAAACGTCCGAGGTCATAGGTATAGATGTTCATGGCTGGCAGTGCCGCATATGGGTTGGGGTCGCCAAAGTGAGTCTTGTCCCATTCGCATTTGGCACGCTGCTCCATCACATAGTCCCATGTGTAAATCTCATTCTCCTTGAAATCGTCCAATAGGTTGAACGGTGTTCCTGACAGGCGCAGGACTTTTGTATCCTCCTTGACCAGTTCCGACATCACCGCTTTGCCGAGTTCGGTCTGCGTGCCCTCGTGCGCCTCGTCCACGATAACCAAGTTCCAAGGCGTGGCGAACACCTCATCATTCTTGTTGAAGTTACCGCCGACAAGTTCAGAGCCACGCAAGTCCTGCATGGAGGCGAAATAGACATAATGCAGTCCGTCAGTCTTTGCCCTGCGCTCAAGGTTTGCATGGCTTTCACCGTTGTTCTTCGAACCGTAAGCAAAGTCGTTGCGGTCATAGAATATCTTGCCGAAATCCTCGAACCATCCGCTGTCCACCACGGGGCGGTGGGTCAGGATGAGCGTTCGCCTGAAATCCATGTCCTTGACCACCTGCAAGGCGGAGAGTGTCTTGCCGAAACGCATCTTGGCGTTCCAGAGCATCTGGTTGCCTTTCCTGAACTGCCTTTCCGTCTTCTCAATGGCTTCCCTCTGTTCGGGCCGGAACACAATGGGGCTGCGCCCGTTTGTTACCTCTCCCGGAAAAAGGGATTCCTTGCCCTCCTTGACGGCTGCAATGGCACGTTTTACCACATCAAGCGTCGTTACAAACCATTCGTTAGCCTTGTTCTCCTTGTCAAACACCTTCCTCTTCACACCGGAACGCTCCAATACGGCATGTACCTCCTTGTCGTTGAACGAGCGCAAGCCGCCACGGTTGTACAGTGTCAGTTCGGTATGCAACAGGTCGTAGCGTATGCCTGCGGTCTGTGTATATTGGTTGATGCGCTTCCTTGCCGCCTCGTTCAGCGGCTTGCTGTTCGGTGCCAGTCCGATGACGCTCTCATCGTCACAGGTAGCCTCGCCTATCTTCAGGCAACCTTCGTGCTCGGCATCGTTGATGCGGAACACGTATACCAGCTTCAGTTTAAGGGAAGAAAAGTATTTCATAGGCATTCATTTTAGGAGGTCGATGTATCGGATTCGCTTGCCTTTATGCCCGGTCTGCGGGTCTTTGGCACGCCAGTCCTTTATGAGGCAGTAAGTGCCGTTGTGCCTGTAAATGTTGTCCGTCTTGCATCCCTCGCAAGGTGTGACGACTTTCGTATTCTCACCGAAAAGCGACATCTCTGTATGTACCTTGTCGTGGCAACTGTCCGGCACGACGCCTTTCAGCCCGTCCATCTGCCACACGTTCCACGAAATGATGTAGGCGATGTAGTTTATGGACTTCGCCAACGGGTCTTTCCCGAACTTGGCACGGTAGTATTCGACAAAAGAGGCAAGCATGGATTCACGGGCGATAAGTAGGCTGTCGCCCTGCCATTCGTAGGCATAGAGGCTCTTGTAGGCTTCCTGTGCGGCTTCCAGCCATTCGCCGGAAGTTTCGGTGTTCTCGCTGACCACGCGCAGTTTGCGGTCGAGCAGTCCGATACGGTCGGCAAGCGGAACAACTGCGCCTGTGGTGGCGTCATAGCGGCTGACGATATAGGGTGCTTCGCCGCAGGTGATTTCAAGACGTGTGTCACGGACATAATCCTTCCATGTCTTTCCTTCGGGGAAAGAGATTCTTTCAGGATTCGTTTTCCAGCCGTGTGTACCGTCCTCTGACGTGTATTCCGTATTGAACACGTCTTTCCTGCCGAGCCACGCCTCGTCAATCAGGTTGTTCTGCGCGTTGCACACCCACGCAGGAGTGAACACCTCCGCCATGTCGCGGACACGCGCCGACTGGGTGTCCTTGTGCTTCAGGACACGGGGCATGATGACCTGACCGTTGTCACCCGTGATGAGTTCGGGCAATATCGGGTCACGGTAGCCATACCCTTTGCCAAGGTGTTCATAGTCGGAAGTCGCCCAGAATATGTTACATACGGTATCGTCCCTGCTCGTCGTATGGTCTTTGAGCAGGGTGGACAGCAATCCGGGGGAAGCCTGCAAGATGCTGTTCTCCAATATGTCGGCTGTTTCAGGCACGTTAATACGCTTTGGTTAAGGTGTATCTCCTGTCGGGCGAGGATTATGCCTGATATTCAACAGGTTTCTTCTTTACTTATAAAACAATTGCTCTTTTTGTGCTGTTTTTACATCTCATAGGTCATTTTTGCAAGACTAAACCTGCCCATTTTTCACAAAAATGTGTAATTTTGCATCCGATAGTGTATCTCCCGACAGAAGTACCGTCATTGTTCCCAAACAACTTCCGATTACAAGTCTTTCAGAATAAGCAAGTTCGCTTTGTCTATCACCGAACCGTCCAATGACGCGAGGTAGATACGCGTGGTTTCCTCCGAATCGTGCCCCATACCCTCGCTGATTACAGAAATTGGTATGTTCTTGCTTTTGGCGATGCTTGCCCAAGAGTGCCTGCTCACGTACATGGTAAGCTGTGCGGCAATGCCGCACAGCCGGGCAATCTCTTTCAGGTACTTGTTGATGCGGAACAGCGTACTCTTGTATTGGCTGCGCAGTTTCTTGGAAGGCAGTTTCAGGATAGGGAGCAGGTAATCACCGGAACATCCTGCGGCATATTTCGCCACGGTTTCCTCCATGCAGCTTTCCCACCTGATGTGCAACTGCTGTCCCGTTTTGTGCCTCCGATAACTCAATATGCCGTTCTTCAGGTCGGATTTCTTCAGATAAGCCATGTCGATGAACGACATTCCACGGGTGTAAAACGAAAAGAGGAACATATCCCTTGCCAGTTCCCAATGCGGCTTTCCCGTCAGGTCAAGTTCCTTGATGCGCCGGATGTCCTTCAGGGATATGGCGCGTTTCACGGTCTTGTCCATTCCCGTATAGACATGTCTGAAGGGATGTTTCTGTGCGGTCAGTTCCTTCTCCACGGCACGGTTGTATGTGGCGCGAAGGATGCGCATATAGAAAGATATGGTATTCAGGGATACGCCATTTGTTTTCAGCCATGCCTCGTATTCCATTATCAAGTCTTCATCCATGTCGTCTAACTGTATATCCTTGTTCCGCCTGAAACGCATGAAACTGGACAAAGCAGACGCATAGGTTTCTGATGTGCGTTCCCTGTTCAGGCGTTTCAGTTGTCCGATGACGGAATCCATGAAATTGAAGAACGATTGCAGGCTTGTCTGTTTTCGATAGACGTCCACAATGGCATCTGCCGAACAGACACCTTTGAGCGTCAGGTCGCGGATGATGTTCTCAAGCCGCAGTACGTCACGGCTGATATGTTTTTGAATCATGTGGAGGTGATGCTTCCTGTCCACATCAGCCCAAGTGGGAATCGTTACGGACGAGGTTCCAGCGTTCCACTCGCTTTCATGTACATGCAGGTCTGCCGTAATCTGGCGGACCGCGCGGTTGTGTATCACCTGATAGTAGATGCTGCCCTCCCTGCCATCTGTGGCAGAAGGACGGAATTTCACTTTTACCGATGCCATTCACGTTACTTTTGGTTATTGTTATTCTTCATTCGTGTCACTTTCAATTTCTCCTGCATCAGACTGTCGGACAAAGTCTTTAACCCCTTGTCGTAGCCGTCAGCCTCCTGCCGTATCCATTCGATAGTTTCCTCGTTGCGGTGGATGTCGAACACGTCATTCAGCCAAAGGATATGATTGGCATTGCAACCACCCCATGAGCGGATGACGCGGAACTTCAACGCATCGTCCGCATACTGACGCTTGGATTTCCAAAGCTCGATGTTGCCCCAGATGGAAAGGCTGCACACGATACCCATGCCAACCAAAAGAGAAAACACCTTGCTTGACCGGATGTCAAAACAGTGGCGGTGAATATGCTTCTGCGGCTCGTCTTTCCGTTCTTCCGAGTTAGTAATAAACGACTCTTTCAAATCACGCAACAGGCCCAGTATTCTGTTCGATGTCTTTACTTCCGCTTCCCCGAACTTGGTCAGCATGGCTTTGGTCTGTGCCTGATGTTCCTTTGCGGAACTGTCGAACAAGTCCTTTATGGAAGCCAAATCCATTGCAGGAGCTTGTTCTCCTGATTGACCGTTACTTACTTTGGGACCGTTCTCCAATCTGTCATTGATGCCCTTTAAGCCATTTTTGATGTCCTCAAAGAGCGCATATACTTCGTTATTATCCATATTCAGAATCTTATTTTACGTTGTTTCTTTTTCTTGTTCCTGCGTTTTAATTCTTCCTCAAAATAGTTTTCATCCGCCTGAGCGTTTGCATTGTCCGGCATGAAAAGACCAATCGAACTGCTGTACAAATCATCGTTGCCCCTCGATTCGGATGAGAGTATAGGCAGTTCTTCACGATACGGCGATGATATGATTTCCTGCCGTTCATTGTGCCTGTTCCGTTCCAATGCCGTATCAATTTTGGCATAGCTGAACCGCCTGTCAATCTTGGAACCGCTGAACGAATAGCCGTGCATGGTGAAAACTACACCTTGTACCTCGTCCGACTTGCCCTTGTACTTGAACCGCATTTCCACGCCTTGTTTCTTCAGATTAGCGGCTAACTGTCGCCAGTTTCCGCACCTTGAAACCTCCGATTTAAGGATAGTATAAAGTTCGTATCTGGTCTTGTCCGGCTCTTTCAGGCGGTGCTGCTTCACACGCTCCTTGCCACTGGCGAGATAAAGGCTGTACTTCCTTGTAATCTCCTTACAGATGCGTGCGCTGCGTATCCGTTCGTTCCGGTCACTGATTGTCCTGCCGTTGTTGGCAATGCGGTTGAACGCTATATGCACATGCGGATGCTCCTTGTCGAAGTGGCGTACGATGAGAATCTGCGTGTCGGTTATTCCCATTTCCTTCAGGTATTCCAACGCTATTCCAGCCATTGCGCGGTCGGTCAGGCGGTGTTCATCCTCCTTATGGAAAGCCAACGAGATGTGTCCGACAGGCTTCGTAACCTTTGGATTCATTTTTGATTGCGCCTCGAAGCTCATAGTTATCGTGTCCTTGTCCTCGACAAAAAGGCTGTCGCAGACAAGGATTTTAGCGTCCTTTCCCTTGTCAAGAATGTAGTTTACCACACCCCTAAAACTGCTTCCCTTTACGATTTTAGCTATCATATCCGGCTGTCATAAGAGGATTAAATTCAGCAGTTCCTCAATCCGTGCCACGAGCACACGGCACTCCATCCTCACCGTGACGAAGCCCGCCGCATTCGCCTTGTGTGCAAGCTGGTTCAGGTTGTTCGCCATGCCGCAGAGTTGGCGGACGTAACCAGTATGTTCCGGCGTGAGCCGTTCCTTCACCTGCCCCTCCCTCATGCAACGGCGCAGGAACTCCCCGGCGGATATGCCTGCGCTCCGTGCCTTGCCTTTCAGCGTGTAGTAGTCCGATGTCGCCATCTTCACCGTAAGGCGGTATTTCAGTTTGTCTGCTGCTCCCTTCTTGGGGCGACCTCCTTTGTTTTTGTTGTTGATTTTACGTTTATGCTCCATTGGCTTTTAATTTCTAATGATTAGAATGCGATTACTGATTAGACCAACGGGATGCGGCTTCCACGGAGTTCATGAGTGGAAGCAAGTGGTTTCGGTATGCCCGAAACACAAACTTGCTCCCCTCAAAACTCCGTCGGATAGGTTCAGAGTAACTCTGAATTGCGCCCCGTCAATCAGCCCCTTAATTCTCAGAGTTTACGCCATGCCTCGATGTCCTCCCCGTAGGCGGAAAGATGTTGCCGGGCGATGTTCTCCACCAGTCCTGACACGCTCATCCGCCGCTCGCCGAACATGCGGACGATACGGTCAAGAGCGTCGCGCGTGCTGCGGCTGAGGAACACGGGCTTGCGGTCTTCAATGGTCGGAACAGGGAGGAAAGCTTCCTTGTACTCCTCCAACGATGCCCGGCGTTGCTTGCCGCTGATGCGGCGTACCACCTGCGGAGTTCCGTCCGTCTGTTCCGGCACGACTTCACCTGCCTGTTCCTGCGTGTCGGCAGGCTGCGGTTCGGGCTTCGGTGTTTCCAAATTCAGCTTGTTGCCTAAAAAGTCCTGTAATGCTGCATCCATACTTTGGCTGCTTAGATTCTTCTTCATACTTGTTTGAATTAAATGTTTAACAATGTTGGTCGTTGTGCGCACAGTTGACCGATTATCGGTTGCAAAGGAAATGGCTATAAAACAGACAGTCAAAGGATTGGATTGAGTGGGGCAACAATGTATGGTTTTGCACTTTACACATTGCCAGAACGGTTCGCACTGCGCCGTTTTGCCATAGTACATGAAACGGGCATTGGAAATTTTAAGGGCTTAATTGGAGCGGTCAGGACGGATTTAAGGAAATGCACTTTGAGAAACCGAAGAACACATTTTCGGGCAATATTAGAAACCGAAGAACGCCACAGGCTACCACATCGACGCCAAATGCTGCCACGCAGGTGCAATGTGGTCGGATTATGCCGGACTTCGCTTTTCTTTGCATCACGGACGCTTGGAACAGCCGTCACGGGTTTGGCGGATAACGCCACTCCCGACCACTTGCTGCCACAAGCTGCCACTTTATTGCAAATCCATTGTTTCAAGCGGACAACGGATTTACTTTGCAGGCAAAAAGAAGAACAATCAGTAAATATAATGAGTATGGAAGTAGTAATCATTTCAAAAAGCAAGTATGAAGAAATGGTCGGCAAGCTCAACCGCCTGTCCGACCGGGTGAATGAAATCCTCCGCAAGAGAGAGGGGAAACGGCTCAGCCGTTGGATGGACAACCAAGAGGTCTGCCAACAGTTGCGCATCAGTCCGCGCACCTTGCAGACGCTCCGCGATAACGGTACGCTGGCTTACTCGCAAATCGGGCATAAGATTTTCTACAAGCCGGAGGATGTGCAGCGCATCGTCCGGCTTGTGGAGGACAGACGCAAGGATGCAGCCTATCGTGGCTGTAGCATCTAATCAGACAATCAGAAGTACAACCACTAAATCCACTGTAAATTATGAACGACTTGATTCTTGCCGACCGTGAACTGGAGGTCGGCTTCATCGGACAACTGGATGCCCTGCTTGAAGGCATCGAAAGAATGGACGCAAGCCATAAGGCTTCGCCAAGTAACGAACAGTTCCTGACGGACAAGGAAGTGTCGGCATGGCTCAAGGTGAGCCGCCGCACCTTGCAGGACTACCGCAACAACGGGATGATTGCCTATTACCAGTTGGGCGGCAAAATTCTGTACAAGGAATCGGATATCGAAAGGATGGTGAAGAGCGGTTATCGGAACGCATACCGCTTGGAAACGTAAATTTGAATGTGCAAACACAAAGACAGCCGATGGCGACAAGTGAATTGTCCGACCATCGGCTGTCTTTGTGTAATGTTATATCTTTTATAGCTAACACGTACACCGTGGATTGGCTACGGACAGCGAAAAGAACAAATTTACAGGCATTTCACGGCTTGCTGTGTACAGCCTTTTCATGATGAACTTTCGGAAAGCCATTGCCTCGCGGCTTCGCAACCTGAAAGCCACGGCAATCACCATTTCAAGGCTGTACACGTCATAGCAAATCCTGTCGTTCTGCCTGACATGTCGCATCGTTTCTTCTTCTAACAACTCCATGTTTTTGTAGATGGCGTGTACAGCCTTACGAATGTGACAGCCGAACACATTGAACGCATCGGACATTTCCTGCTGCGTCATCCAGACGGGAGCGGTCGGCATAGTGACCACCCCGTTTTCAGTGATTGTGATTATTCCTCTTTCCATACTTGCATCATTTTTCATTGTCTAAATTACGTTTACATTCCTTTTTCCAACCGCTGTAATTGCCGCACTTGAATACACGTGAGGGCATCCCGTCATCAGGCAGGGAGAACTTGCCCTTAGTGGTTTCGGACAATACAGCCAAGTCACGGCTCACCTTCTGGTTGGTGATTTCCGCATAGATTTGCGTGGTGCGGATGGAGGAATGTCCCATCATCTTGCTGATGCTTTCTATCGGCACGCCGTTGTTCAGGCAAATCAGGGTTGCGAAGGAGTGACGGCTTTGATAGTAGGTAAGATGGCAGTCCAAGCCACATTGTTCGGCAATCATTTTCAGGCTGCGGTTGAGGTTTCCGGTGATTGGCACATAAAACAGTTTGCCGTCCTTGCCTTCCCCGCGATACTTCTCAATGATGCGCAAGGGTATGTCCAACAATTTGATATGGCACTCCGCCTTGGTCTTCTGACGTGCGATGTGAATCCACTTGCTACCGTCCTCCTTCGTGATGATGTTGTCCTCCGTCAAATTCGCTAAATCCGCCCTCCCGATGCCCGTGAAAGTCGAAAAGACGAACAAGTCCCTTGTATGACAAAGTCGGTATGTGGGCAGCTTGGCTTTCAACAGCTTCTCGAACTGCTCACCCGTCAGGTAGCGGTGGTTCACCGGAACCTTCTCTATCTTGTGTCCCGCGAAAGGGTCGCGTTTGAGAATATGCTTCTTCAAGGCGAGCCGCGTCATCTTGTGCAGTAGGATGAGATAGTCGTTGTATGCCGATACCTTCAATCTCAGCACGGTGGAAAGGTAAAACGTGAAGTCGGTCATGAAGCGCATGGTCAGCGAGCGCAACGGCATGTCCTCCATGTTGTACTTGTACTTCATGAAATTGTGGATGTGCTTGCGTGTGGTCAGATAGCGGACATAGCTGTGCCTTGTCCTGTCAATGCCCACACGCTTGGCATATTCTTCGTTATGCTCGTCCATCAGCGCAAGCAGGGTTTCCTTCACCTGCGACTTGCCCGTCACGGCGTTCTTGATGATTTCAGCCGACACGAAGCCGTAACTGTCCACATTCTCCTTGTAGGCGGCATGGGCTTTGGCTTCCAGTGCGGACAGGGCATCATTCAACCGTAAAAGTTCCTTTTTCTTCTCGCAGTCAAGGTTTTCCTTGCGTCCGTCAGTGGAAGCCCTGCCCGTGTCGGCATCCCAATACGCAGGCTCGACTTCCAACCCTGTGGAATACTGGCTGACCTTGCCGTCAAGGGTAATACGTCCCATGACAGGGCATTTGCCGTTCTTCTTCACCTTCTGTCGGTTGATGTAGAACAATAGCTTGAACGTGCTGCGCATGGCTTATCCCTCCATCATTTGTTTGACAATAGCCCTTTGTTTCCAACTTGGATTGACCCTGCGCCGGGTGTTGTCCTTGCGTATCGTGGAAGGGGATGCATCAATCCCGAACAAGGAAAACTTGCCGCCGATGGCTTCATTCAGCCTGTCCACATCACGGTCAATCTTGTCCTGCGTAACTTTCGCATACCGCTGTGTGGTCTTTATATGCTTGTGCCCCATGATTTTGCTTACCGTTTCGATGGGTATTCCTTGCGATAAACAAATTATGCTGCCGAATGTATGACGTGCCTGATGGAATGAAATCGGACGGTTGATGCCGCACATCACTGACATCTTTTTGAGGTGGCGGTTCATGCTTTCTTTCGTAAGCATGGGTAGTAGCTTACCGTCGGCATCCATGCCCCTGTATTTCTCCAAGATGGCGAGCGGTATTTCCATCAGCCTTACACATTCGGGCGTTCCGGTCTTCTGCCGTTCGGTATGAATCCACAGGCTTCCGTCCTCGGCTTTTACAAGGTTCTTCTCCGTCAATGCCCTCATGTCGCAGTAACAGATGCCCGTCCAACACGAGAACAGGAACATGTCCCTCGTGAAATTGCGGTTGGGCGTGTCGTAGGTCATATTTGCAAACTTGCCCAGTTCCTCTTCCGTAAGGTACATCTGCTTGAACTCCGGCTTTTGCGGTCTGTAACCTTTGAACGGGCTGAACGGGATAATGCCACGGAACACGGCAAGCATCATCACGCTTTTCAGGCGGTTTACATGTCCGAGTATGGTCTTGGGCATAAACCGCTTGACGGTGCGCATGTACATGTCGAAATCCTCGATGAAATTCTCGTCCAACTGCTTGACAGGCATGTCTGAAAGGCGGTACTTGTCTTTCAGGAAGGTGGCGAGGTGGCGGTAAGTGTTCGTGTACTGGTAATAGGTGTTCACGGCGCGGTTCACGCCCACGCGCAAGGCGTAGTCGCTGTTGTGTTCCTCAAACAGCTTCATGATGGTGTCCTGAGATTCCGCCAGCCCTTGGTAGGCGTTCTTCACTTCCTCTGCCGAAACGACTTCCTTGATGTCTTTCAGTTCGTTGAACCGTTGGCGGAGTAGAAGCAACGTGCGTTCAATTTCTCGGTTTGCCATGACCGCCATCCTGCTCTTGCCCGTACACCGTTGTGCGGTGGCGTTCCACAGCTTCACGTCCACCTTGAACTTGCAGGAGAACTGCGCGATGGAGTTGTTCTTTCCCCTAACGGCTATCCTGCCCATGAGGGGCGACTGTCCGTCCTTGTCCTGTCCGCTGCGCTTGATGTAGAGCAGCACTTTCATTTCTGTCTTCATTGCCATAACTTTTTTGGTTGCAATATTAGTGATACATTGCCGACCGACAGAATTGGAAACGGGGCAGAACGGCGCAAACGGAACGGACGCTGCTAAATCTGCGGATTTGAAGCCCTTGCCGCACATATAATGCTTGTTTACAAGCATTAGGAACGCTGTTTTTCAGGCTTCAGGCAGGTAGTGGAACAGGTAATGACTTGGTAGCGGAAACCTTGCATTATCCTGCCTTTCCCTGCTGTTTGGCTGTAATGGCAAACAACTGCAAAACCGTTGCTTTACAACAAGTTGCGTTTAATTCTCTTTATTCCTATCTCCTTTGCTTTGATGCTTCTTTCTTGTTTTACAGGTCTCGCTTTCATTGATCTGTACAACTTGAAGGAAGAGAACATCAAGGAATTTTTCGATGAAGGTGAATGGATTGTTATCCATCGACAGAAGACAGGAACGGAAGCCAACATCAAGTTGCTTGATTATCCCAAGCAGATTATGGAAAAATACCGTGGATTGTGTGAAGACGGCAGGGTGTTTCCAGTACCCAACTACCAAAGTTGTATGGATTCGCTCAAAAGACTGGGAAAGAAATGTGGTATCACCAAGCCGCTTTCCTGGCACGTTGCCCGTCATTCGTTCGCAACCTCGGTTTGCCTCTCCAACGGAGTCCCAATAGAAACCGTGAGTTCAATGCTTGGTCACAAGGACATAAAGACAACTCAGGTGTATGCCAAAATTACCAAGGAGAAATTGAGCAAAGACGTGGAAAAGTTGTCTCAGCAGATTAATAACATTGAGGAATTCACGTTTGGAAATGTTTGCAACGATAATACTAACACTATAAATGGCAGAGTATGAAACGACAAGTGATAACAATACAAGAAGATATGATCATCTACGCCCCACATCATGGTGAGGTGTGGATGACAGTTTGGGAGATTGCCGAACTGTTGAATGTAACAGGGACAGCAGTGAAGAATACCATCAAGCGCATTTGGAAACAAAGTGTGCTGAAAGATTTCCAGCATTCTCAATACATCAAACTTGAAAATGGATATTCTGCGCATGTCTATGATATGGAAGTGATTATCGCCATAGCACTTCAAATAGATACATACCAAGCCTTGTTGTTCAGACAATGGTTTATCAGTAAGGTTGTGAACCGCAAGGATTGCCAAGCAGAGCAAGTAAAACACGAGTATCCGATGATTATTGTGATGAACGGAACGATGCCAAGAGGTACAAGTTAGAATCTCTCATCTTTTAATAAGATTCCTACACCTTTATAATATAATAGCGTACAGGGGAAACGATTTTTGTCGTTGTACCCTGTACGCTATTTTTGTTTCGCTATTATGAAGCAGTACCCTCCCCTTGTGAAACAGTGCCGTCGATTATCGGCTTGCGGTAATTACCAGTGAGAAGTGCTTGTATCTCGGATTCCGGATAGAGGGTCTTGCCACATAATATAATGTAGGGCAAGATGCCTTGTTTGCGATATTCCTGCAAGGTACGGCGACTAAGCTTCAGGAACTCGGAGAGTTCCTTGTCGGTGAGGTATCGCTCCCCGTCCAAAGGTGGGTTGTAGGACTCGATGAATGAGGATAGCCAGTTGTTGGCTTTCTTCAAGGATTGCATGGCGGTGTCTATCGACTTGCTCTCATGCGTAAGAAGTTGGTTCATGTTCATGTTCATTGTTTACAATTTGGATTAAGTGGTGAATATAAAATGTGTTGGCTCGCCCAGGGTAAAGTTTTCAGCCTTGCCTTGGGCGAGTTTGGCTTTATGCTATACCGATTTGATTCTGGCGATAAGCGGAACGATGGCTTTGACCTCTTCGGGGCAGTAATAGAATTGGCGGCCTATCTGGGTATGACCCAAGAAACGGCGGTCACGAAGTTTTTGTAAGGTGCGCTGGCTGATGCGAAGTTGCTGGCAGACCTCATGACCTGTAAGCCATTTGTTCAGACGCTTGCCGTTAGCCTTATGCTTCAGCAACTCAACTTTCTTTACCAAGGCATCGTATCTTGCCATCATCAAGTCGAATGCCTTCTTTTCCATTGTTACTACTTCCATATTCTCTGTTTTATTGGTTCAACAAATTCGGGTGCAAAGTTAATGTGTGTATGTAGAAAAACAATGAAAATGGATAACTGTGGCAGTGCTTTTCTGGGGTTTGCCGACCGCTTGGCAAGAAAAATCAAGAAAATTATACGTGGGTCATTAATGAGTTGTTAAACGGGTATTTCGCAAATGGTTAATTTTGCCGCCGAGAAATAAAAACAACGAATTATATAACATTTCAAACGGAATTAGAATGGAAGTAATAACAATGGAAAGTGCAGCCTTCAAAAAGCTGACAGAACAGTTGACAGAAATAGTCCAGTACGTGCGATTGGCAAAAATGGCATTTCAAGAGAACTTGACGGGTAAGGGATTGAAGCCGATGTTGACCAATGACGATGCAGCTAAGATGCTTGGTGTGAGCAAGCGCACCTTGCAGCGAATGCGCTCGGAGAACCGCATTGAGTTTATAAAAATTGGTAATCAATGCCGATACCAAGTTGAAGCCATTGAAAGAATGGTTGAGGAACGAACAATAGCAAAGGAAACATGAGCATGGAAGATGGAACATTGAGAAAACTGGAGTTATATCTCCATGACCTACACAAAAAGATAGACGGCATCTACGACATGCTGATGTTGAGACACGAACGAGAGACGGAGCAAAAAGGAAGTTCTGCCATCAATGAAAAATTGCTCGACAACCAAGATCTCTGCCTCTTATTTCAAATCTCCCCTCGTTCCCTTCAACGCTATCGCAGTCTGGGAGTGCTTCCCTACAAGCGTTTGGGGCAGAAAACATACTACACGGAAGAGGATGTGATGCAGTTTGTAGAGAATAATGTCAAAGAATTCAAGAAAGAGAATGTGGAGCATTACTTGACTCGCATTCATCAGAAATTCAAATAACAACAGTATTCACTATTAAAAATTTACAATTATGGTACAAAAGAAAAAGAGTGATGAACAGGACGTGCTGGTAGTCCGTGACGAGAAGACGGGCGAGATCAGTGTCGTTGCCGGACTCAGCAGGGACGGCACACCGAAGCGAGCGCCCGCCAAGGCGGAGAACACGCCCGACTTCCTGCGTTTTGACCGCAACAGTGACTTGATGGACAGTTTCTTTAGAAACTTCTTCCGCCAGTGCAAGGAGCCAAGCCGATTTGGATTCTACCGCATAGCGGCAGACCAGGTGGAAAACCTGCTTGGCGTGATGAAGGAGTTGCTGAAAGATCCGGAGGCTAACAAGGAGATTCTTTCCGCCCACAAGGTTGACACCTCCAATTATGAGAAAGAGGCAAAGCAATCGGAAGGTCAGGCGAAAGAAACCGCATCATCGGACGATGCGTCCAAGACGCAAGCTAACACAGAAAAAGAGAATGTATCATCTGAACAAACCAACGAAAAAGAGAACAACATGGAACAGAAACCAGAACAGACCGCAACCGAACAGCAGGCACAGACCGCTCCGGGTGTAAAGCAGAACCTCATCAGTGGTAACGATGTGAACCTGCAGGAACTTGGTGCCAAATATGGCATAGACTTCAACAGTATGAATGAGAAGGATATGAAAGCCCTGCTCAACTACGGCAAGACGGGGCTTGTGATTGTGAAGCCGACCTTCGGCGGTGAACAGATAGAGATACAGGCCCGTCTGTCATTCCGCAAGGACGATAACGACCAGTTGCAACTCGTGCCGCATTTCGTGCGCAACGAGCCAAAACTCGATGTCGCTTACAAAGGCTATACCTTCACTCCAGAGGACAAGAAGAACCTGTTGCAGAACGGTAACCTCGGAAAGGTTGTGGATTTCCCCGACAAGAATACAGGTGAGCTGCGTCCTCATTTCATCAGTATCGACCGTCTCACCAATGAGATTGTTGACATCCCTACCAACAAGGTGCGCATACCCGATACCATCGGCAAGACACCTATTACCAAGGACGACAAGAGAGTGCTCTACTCAGGTATTCCGCTTCGCAAGGAGATTGAGCTTGCCAATGGGCGCAAGTTTACACCGCTGTTGCAGGTGAATGTGGAACAGCGTGGTGTGGAGTTCGTGCCTGGCAGCACAAGACAGGCGCAAGGTCAGAAACAGAATGGAGACAAGAAGCAGACCGCTGACAAGCAGGAGCAGAAGGCAGAAGGTGATGCGGGCGGTCAGAAGAAGCAGCAAGATCCCAACCACTGGCTCAATGAGGACGGGACCATCCGCCGACTCAACACCTATTTCAAGAAGGAACTGACCGAGCAGCAGAAGGACGACTATGTGGCAGGCAAGACCATCGAGATCAAGGAAGTGCCGAACAAGAACGGCAGCGGTACCTATACCGCCTATGTGAAGTTCGACTTCGACAAGATGCAGCCACGTTCCTACCGCAACAATCCAGACCTCAAACAGGCAAAGGAACAGATTCCGACCAACGAGAACAAGGTACAAGTCGCCGTCAACGAGCAGGGCAAGACCCATGAGGCGACCAAGCACACCAAGGAGCCGCTGAGTCCGGGACAGTCTGCGCCAAAGAACGAAAAGCAGCAGAAGGAACAGAACGCCGAGGAACAGAAGCCAAAGAGAAAGGCAAGAAGCGTGAAGATGTAGTTGCCGCCACTTGATCCACAGAGTTAATCATCCATCATAACAACCGACATCTGCGACCGTCTATCCCACGGTTGCGGATGTCACAAAAACAACAGACAATGAAGACAATCATCGCAGAGAAACCAAGCGTAGCCAAGGAAATCGCCCACATTGTGGGAGCTGACAAGCGTGAGGAAGGCTATATGCAGGGCAATGGCTATTATGTGACATGGGCATTCGGACATTTAGTGCAGCCAGCCATGCCGGAAACCTACGGCATGAAGGGATTCCATGCAGAGAATCTGCCTGTGATTCCCGACCCGTTCGTTCTTGTTCCCCGACAAGTCAAGACTGAGAACGGCTACAAACCAGATGCAGGTGTGCTTGCCCAGATTAAAATTATCGGCAAGCTGTTTGACAGCAGTGAGCGCATTATCGTAGCAACTGATGCCGGACGTGAGGGAGAGTTGATTTTCCGATACCTCTATGTGTATCTCGGTTGCCAGAAACCTTTCGACCGTCTCTGGATCAGTTCGCTTACGGACACCGCCATCCGTGAGGGACTTCTGAACCTCAGGGATGGCAAGGAGTATGACAATCTCTATCATGCAGCCAAGGCACGAAGTGAGGCAGACTGGCTCGTCGGCATCAACGGCACACAAGCCCTGACGATAGCCGCAGGACGTGGCACCTATTCCGTAGGTCGTGTGCAAACTCCGACCCTTGGTATGGTGTGCGAACGCTATTGGGAACACAAGCGTTTCGAGTCAAAACCGTTCTGGCAGCTACACTTCGGTGTGGTTGATACAGACAGTGGCAATATACTGAAGTTCACATCAGTCAACCGCTGGACAGACAAAGCTACCGCAACCGATATATATAATAAGGTGAAAGAAACAGGTTCTGTCATCATCACAAAGGTCGCAACCAAGCGAAAGGTGGAGAAGGCACCGCTCCTTTACGACCTCACCACCTTGCAGAAAGAAGCCAACTCCCAGCATGGTTTCACGGCAGAGCATACACTCTCCATCGCCCAGAAACTCTACGAGGCAAAGTTCATCACCTATCCAAGAACATCAAGCCGCTATATTTCGGATGATGTATTTGCCACCCTTCCCAAATTCTTCAAGAATATGGAGAATCATTCGGAATATGGAGAAAAAGTGAAACTCTTGCCTGGCAGTGAGGACTACAGCAAGAACAGCGTGAATGCCGCCAAGGTGACCGATCACCATGCCCTGCTCATCACAGAAAATGCAGCCATTGGTCTTTTCAAGGACGAGAAGATCGTTTATGACATGATATTGTGCCGGATGATTGAAGCGTTCTCGGCAGACTGCATCAAGGACATCACATCAGTAACGGCGCAAGTGGATCATGACGTCGAATTTGGCATCAGTGGCTCCATCATCCGACAGACTGGCTGGCGAGCGTTGTCGCTAAAGGAAAAGAACAACAGGCTGGACAAGGATGCAGACGCAACCGACAATGAGGTCAAGGAGCAAGTCATTCCCAACTGGCAAGAAGGACAGCATGTCACTCTTTCGGGCTGCACCATCACGGAGGGCAAGACCAAACCGAAGCCATTGCATACGGAATCCACATTGCTTGCAGCAATGGAGACCGCAGGCAAAGAGATAGAAGATGATACGATGCGCCAGGCAATGAAGGACGGCGGTATTGGCACACCTGCCACACGTGCCGCCATCATCGAAACCCTGCTCAAACGAGAGTATATGGTGCGCCAGCAGAAGAAACTTGTGCCGACGGAAAAAGGACTCGCCCTGCATTCCGTGGTGAAGAACATGGCGATTGCCAATGTGGAGATGACGGGCAAATGGGAGGCGGAACTTGCCAAGATTGAACGAGGTGAAGCAAGTGCAGACGGGTTCACCCATAGTATCGAAGGTTATACCCGTGAAATCACTGCGGAATTGTTAGGTTGTGACAGACTTTTCAGCCACAAGGATTCCGGCTGCCAGTGTCCTAAATGCAAGCAAGGTACCATGCAGTTCTTCGGAAAGGTAGTAAGATGCAGCAACAAGGAATGCGGTATGCCAGTGTTCAAGCAGGTAGCAGGAAAGTTGCTCACTGATGCCGACATAACCGACTTGCTTACCAAGGGCAAGACCAGAACGCTCAATGGTTTCACCAGCAAGCAAGGCAAATCATTCTCCGCAGCCATAGCCTTTGACGAGAATTTCAACACGAAATTCGTCTTTGCAGAGCACAAAACAGCAGAAAAGCGAGGAAATGTGAAGAGATACAAGAAATAGTTTGTACCTTTGCCACCGAAACATGGTTCATAAATGGTGTCTTTATTCAGGATGCTTTTATTTACTGTGGATTAAGTGGCGGCACTCGGAGGGATACCGAGTGCCTTTTTCTTGCTTTCACACAAACATCAACCGCCATCCACGGTTTATTATTCACCACTTAATCCATTCAACAGACAGATGAACAGAAAGAAACAGGCACAGACAGAACTGTCCTATTACGGACTGTATCTCTTGAACCATCTCAGAGAGAACCGTTTTCCACAAGCCAGCGATGCGGACTTTATCCGCGAACGTGCAGACCATGCCGCAGAGGTATATGAGCAGGCTCGGCGTGATGCCCTCTTTGCCGATGCGGCACAAGAACTTGCCATGTCAGCATTGCTGAAAGGTCTCCGCTTTTCCAAGTACAGCATCCTGTACGATGTTGTTGACAGTGAGTTTCCCCTGGAGGTAGCAGTAGAAGACCAGGAAGCGTTTGTCAAGCACCTCCTGCCTTTAGTTGACAACGTGTATTCCATTTACGACCTCACCGATGACGATTTTGCCCAGTCACCGGACTACGACCAGCTCTATACAGAGTTGACGGGAGCCGTAGCCCTTTTCATAGAGTCAAATGGCGTACAATAGAAAACAACGTCTGAACGACAACATCAAGGCGATAGAGACGGCATTCATCCTTGACAGGGAACAGCGCACACCGACCGCCCGTGAGCGTCTCCTTCTGGAGCGTTATTGCGGATTCGGTGGATTGAAGTGCATCCTGAACCCTGCCAGGGAACTGGCGGATGCCGTCCATTGGGCAAAGTCAGACCTTGAATTGTTTGCTCCAACAGTGGAGCTGCATAGACTTATCCGTGAAAACAGCAAGAATGAAAGCGAGTACAAACAGTTGATGGACAGTCTGAAACAGTCTGTCCTCACGGCATTCTACACGCCGTCAGCCGTTACGGAGGCTCTGACGGATGTGTTGAAAGAGCATCAGATTATCCCCGAAAAGGTGCTTGAACCATCGGCAGGCATCGGTGCCTTTGTCGATTCCGTCTTGGATAACAATCCCAAGACAGACATTATGGCATTTGAAAAAGACCTGCTTACGGGAAAGATACTCCGCCATCTGCACCCGGAGCAGAAAGTGCGCATAGAGGGATTCGAGAAGATAGAAAAGCCTTTCAATGACTACTTCGACCTCGCCATCTCAAATATTCCCTTTGGCGATGTTGCCGTGTTTGATCCGTCCTATACAGCCATGAAAGGCATGAGGGCACTTGTCACCAGACGCATACACAACTACTTCTTTGTCAAGGCTCTTGATACGGTAAGGGACGGCGGGTTAGTTGCCTTCATCACCTCACAAGGCGTATTGAATGCCAAAAACAACAGTGCCGCGCGTTTTATGATGCTCTATCATGCTGATCTCGTGTCAGCGATTCGTCTTCCCAACAACCTGTTCACGGAAAATGCCAATACGGAAGTGGGCAGTGACCTCATCATTCTCCAGAAAAACAGCCAAAAGGAGTCGCTGCGAGGAGACGACAACCTGCTTGACACTGTCTATAATGACGAGAACCGCATTCCGACAAACAACTACTTTCTTGAGCATCCGGAACGCATTATCCATACAACGGCAAAGTTGGATACTGACCCGTTCGGCAAACCTGCAATGATATACACGCATGAGGATGGTGTGGAAGGCATTGCAGAGGATTTGCGAAAGATGCTCCATGAAGACTTTAAGAAGAACCTCAATTTGAACCGATACTTGGGGATAGAGGAAACCAAGGCTGAGGAAGTTAAGGAGGTTGAAGAAACAGAAAAGATAGAAGAAACAGAGAAGATAAAGCCTTCCATTGAGGTAAAGCAGAACGATACGGTAGTATCCTTGCAAAAGCAGGAAAAGCCTACTGATGATGCTGAGCTATCCCAAAAGTCCAATCATCAGCAGCCACCAGTCCAAATGACTCTGTTTGACCTTTGGGGAATGGAAGAAGAAAACCGTCAGGCTGTACATTCAACGAAGAAGAAAGCAGAGGTAACAGTGGGTGCTGCCGCCAAGAAAGTGTCAAGGAAGAAAGCAAGTCCGTTGGTAAAAAGCGTCAATCCGACTTTTGAAGTTGTGACAAAGCCTGTGGAAAAAGAAGAAAAGCCTTCGTTGACAGATGCAAAAGAGCAGGAAACAACACAGGAGACAAAACCAATCCTGCCTGGTGATGAACCATACGCAAGCATCTCTTGGGAAGAGAATCCGCCAATCAACGGCTTTTACGAGATGATGATGACCATGGCTCCCGAAGACAGGGTGCTGCTGCGCCAAAAGGCGGAACTGCACCGTCAGGAACAACTCAAGGCTTTGGGCGTTGAAGATACGCTTGATCCGAAGTTCAAGCCGCCGATGGAACCGATAGAAGTTCTTAAAGCTCAAATCGGGCATGGACAGTCGGAAGAGAATGAGGCAAAAGCAGATTCCAAGACTCAGAACACTTTGGAAGAAACAAATCATGAGCGGGAACAACAAAAAGAGCAAGAAAGAAAGCTGGAAGAGCAGGCAAGGAAGAAAGAGGATGCAATGAAGCCCCGTCCATTTGATGAGAACCAGGAAAGTTTTCATCGTGAGGGTTCTATGGTGCTCGACTCTGCCAGAAACATCGGTGTATTGAAAGACCTTACCAAGTATGGTGCTACCTTCATGCCGTTGGATCTGAATATGGAGCAGAAAGAAAAGGCTGTCCTGTATATCGCCCTCCGTGATGCCTATCAGAAACTTTACACCTATGAAGCGGAAGAACAGACGGAAAACAAGCAGATGCGTGAGAGTCTGAATGTCTATTATGATGCTTTCTTCATCCGCTTCGGCAACCTCAATGCCAAGCAGAACGTGAAGTTCATCCTTATGGATGCCTCAGGGCGCGACATGCTGTCGTTGGAACGGGTGGAAAACGGACATTTCACAAAGTCAGACATCTTCGACCACCCGGTCTCTTTTTCGCTTGACGAGATCAGTCATGTGGATTCTCCAGAGGAAGCGCTCACCGCCTCGCTCAATAAGTTCGGCCGTATCGACTTGCCGTATATGACAGAATTATCGGATATGCCGGAACAGGAACTGACGGAAGCGCTTAAAGGACGCGTCTATTACAATCCGCTCATAGACGGCTACGAGATTGCCGACCGCTTCATTGCTGGTAATGTCATAGAGAAAGCGGAGCGTATAGAAGAATGGCTGAAGGAAAATCCCGATCATGCAATCGTGAGAGAGTCGTTGGAAGCCTTGAAGGCAAGCATTCCCGAACCGATAGCCTTTGAGGACCTGGACTTCAACTTCGGTGAACGTTGGATACCTACAGGTGTGTATTCCGCTTACATGAGCCACCTCTTCAATACACAGGTCAGCATCGTCTATTCCGACAGCATGGACGAATATTCGGCAAAATGCAGTATGAAGACCATGGCCATCACGGATGAGTATATGGTGAAGGGATATTACCGCCACTATGACGGCATGAGTCTTCTGAAATATGCCCTGCACAACACCTGTCCCGACATGATGAAGAGCATCGGTGAGGATGAACACGGCAACGACATCAAGGTGCGTGACAGCGAGGGCATACAGCTTGCCAATGCCAAGATTGACGAAATCCGCAACGGGTTCACTGAATGGCTGGAGGAGCAGTCTGACTCCTTTAAGGAACGCTTGACCACAATGTACAACCGGAAGTTCAACTGCTTTGTGCGTCCGAAGTATGACGGTTCTCACCAGACCTTCCCCGGTCTGGATCTGAAAGCCCTTGGCGGAAAGTATGGTGTCAAGAGTGTGTACCCAAGTCAGAAGGACTGTGTATGGATGCTTTTGCAGAACGGCGGCGGGATATGTGATCACGAGGTCGGTACTGGCAAAACCCTCATCATGTGCATGGCTGCGCATGAGATGAAACGCCTCGGTATGGCTCACAAGCCGATGATTATCGGACTAAAAGCCAATGTGGCGGAGATAGCCGCCACCTATCAGACAGCTTATCCCCATGCGAGGATACTCTATGCCTCGGAGAAGGACTTTTCCACCAAGAACCGTGTCAGTTTCTTCAACAACATCAAGAACAACGACTATGACTGTGTAATCATGTCGCATGACCAGTTCGGGAAGATACCGCAATCGCCAGAACTCCAACGGCAGATACTGCAGGCGGAGCTTGATACCGTGGAGGAAAACTTGGAGGTGATACGTACGCAGGGCAAAGACGTGTCGAGGGGAATGCTCAAAGGCTTGGAAAAGCGGAAGCAGAATCTGGAGGTGAAGTTGCAGAAGATAGCCTACAGCATCGAGCAGCGCACCGATGATGTAGTGGATTTCCGCATGATGGGCATCGACCACTTGTTTGTGGACGAGAGCCACCAGTTCAAGAACCTCATGTTCAACACCCGTCACGACCGTGTGGCAGGACTTGGCAACAGCGAGGGAAGCCAGAAGGCACTCAACATGCTCTTTGCTATCCGTACCATACAGGAGCGGACAGGCAGAGATCTTGGAGCGACATTCCTGTCGGGAACAACCATCAGTAACTCACTGACTGAGTTGTATCTGCTTTTCAAGTACCTGCGCCCCAAGGAACTGGAGCGTCAGGACATCCGCTGTTTTGATGCGTGGGCGGCAATCTTCGCCAAGAAAACTACCGACTTCGAGTTTAACGTTACCAACAACATCGTACAGAAGGAGCGTTTCAGATACTTCATCAAGGTGCCGGAGCTTGCTGCTTTCTACAACGAGATAACCGACTATCGCACGGCGGAGGCGGTTGGCGTGGACAGACCACAGAAGAACGAGATCCTTCATAACATACCACCGACACCCGAGCAGGAGGACTTCATCCAAAAACTGATGGAGTTTGCCAAGACGGGCGATGCCACCATCCTCGGCAGACTGCCGCTTTCGGAAACGGAGGAAAAGGCGAAGATGCTTATCGCCACGGACTATGCCCGGAAGATGGCACTCGACATGCGCATGATAGACCCGCATTACGAAGACCACCCCGACAACAAGGCGAGCCACTGTGCCAAAATAATCGCGGAGTATTATCAAAAATACGACGCGCAGAAAGGCACGCAGTTCGTTTTCTCTGACTTGGGGACTTACCAGCCGGGCGATGGGTGGAACGTCTATTCGGAAATCAAGCGCAAACTGACGGAGGACTACGGCATACCGCCAAGCGAGGTGCGCTTCATTCAGGAGTGCAAGACCGACAAGGCTCGGAAGGCGGTGATAGATGCCATGAACGCCGGGACGGTGCGTGTGCTGTTCGGCTCCACCTCCATGCTCGGAACGGGTGTGAACGCACAGAAACGGTGTGTGGCAATTCATCATCTTGATACGCCGTGGCGACCGTCCGACCTGCAACAGCGTGACGGACGGGGAGTTAGAGCAGGCAACGAGATAGCCAAGCATTTCGCCGGGAACAACGTGGACGTAATAATCTACGCGGTGGAAAAATCACTGGACAGTTACAAGTTCAACCTCCTGCACTGCAAGCAGACTTTCATCAGCCAGCTTAAAAGCGGTGCTATGGAAGCGCGTACCATCGACGAGGGGGCAATGGACGAGAAATCGGGCATGAACTTCTCGGAATATATGGCGTTGCTATCCGGCAACACCGACCTGCTGGACAAGGCGAAACTGGAAAAACGTATCGCCTCGCTCGAAGGGGAACGCAAGTCGTTCAACAAGGGCAAGCGTGATTCGGAGTTCAAGCTGGAATCGAAGACCCGCGAGCTGGGCAACAACACAGCTTTCATAGATGCCATGACGGAGGACTGGAACCGCTTCCTCTCTGTGGTGCAGACCGACAAGGAGGGCAATCACCTTAATATAATAAAGGTGGACGGAGTGGATTCCGCCGATGAGAAAGTCATCGGAAAGCGTTTGCAGGAGATAGCCAAGAATGCCACGACCGGAGGGTTGTACACGCAGGTCGGTGAACTTTACGGTTTTCCGATAAAGGTGGTGAGCGAAAGGATACTCAAAGAGGGATTGGAGTTCACCGACAACCGCTTCGTGGTCGAGGGGAACTACAAGTACACCTACAACAACGGGCATCTGGCGCTGGCTGACCCGTTGGCCGCCGCCCGCAACTTCCTCAACGCGATTGAGAGAATCCCCTCCATCATCGACCAGTATAAAGCGAAGAATGAGGTCTTGGAACGTGAGATACCGCAGTTGCAGGAGATAGCAGGCAAGGTGTGGAAGAAGGAGGAAGAACTGAAACAGTTGAAGTCCGAACTTGCCGCCCTTGACCGCAAGATACAGCTGGAACTTGCGCCGCCTACACCCGAAATCACCGAAAAGGAGCATGAAGGGCAACAGGTCAAACCGGAAGCGAAAGGTGTGCGAAACGGTATCAGGCAATATCCCGAAGATACATCACCGCAAATACGCAATCCATCGGAAAGTATTATCGCCAATCACACCATAACTGGGCATCCGGGGCTGTATGCCAAGGAGGAAACCCGGTCCAAAGGATTGAAAATATAACCTTAGGAATTTTATCTGAAGTATTAATAAGGGCTATCCCAAAAGGTCTAAAAGTAAATTTTATCCTTTCTGCAAGTATCTATAGGATGGCAACTGCATTTTTTTCTTTTTGGGCAGCCCTTATTAAAATTTATTCTTATTTTAGGTTATATACATTCATGTCCATTTATGTAAAAAATTCCTGCTGACCTTGTTTATGTCTTGTCAGTCACCATTTGCAAAACCATATTTGACCCTCAAAGAGGCTGAATTTGATAAGCAACTTGCTACATACTCATAATAAGGAGCTAAATAGAACACGAATGGGAAATACTCAAATGCCAAACTAAAGAAGATATTGGCCAAAATAAACGTTATACCGAGAGAGAAACTTGATTTTTTTCAACTTCCTAAAACGTTGTTGTTCAAACATTTCTACTTATTTGTACTTACCAGTTGAACCTACGCTTCCCTAATAAAATGTCTATGGTAAAAAGTTAAAAAATCCTCCCACTTTTGTTAGATATATTTTTTTGTGTAATTTTGTAATCGTTATGCGGCAGTAATAATATACATATTAATACGAGTTAGTAATCCTGTAGTTCTCACATGCTACGAGGAGGTATTAAAAGGTGCGTTTCGACAATGCATCTATTGTAGTATATTATTGCTTAATCCAAATGAATATTATAAATTTAGGAATTCTTGCTCACATTGATGCAGGAAAAACTTCCGTAACCG
>ERZ836877.1629-NODE-1629-length-33208-cov-21.655325_pt1 | contig 33208 bp, 26 predicted proteins | sample MGYA00519469_ERZ836877 | MGnify/ENA primary metagenome ERZ836877 (study PRJEB31850, sample SAMEA3708809) | human gut metagenome | biome: human gut; feature: human-associated habitat; material: faeces | place: China | collected 2014 ... | reverse complement strand
AGACTCAGAGCAGCCCTATTTGTGGGTAAAGGTTAGTGCCTTCGGCACGTAGCATTGCAACGCCCTGATTGCCATTGACTTGACGGACGCGATGAATCGCGTCCCTACGCCCGGACAGGATAATTTGCCCGGACGAATTCTAAGTTGATAGCATTAAGGCATATCTCTACAAGCGGACGATTTTCGACATTGATGAGCTTAACGAAACGATCTCCGGCTACATACATTGGGCGAACAACCGGAGTTCTCTACCGGCCGGACAGGCGGTGTCGGCGGTCCATGATATTCCGTGAATGTTAATGTTTGAAATATTTCGGTCCGGATTATTTATTTTATGGAAAGAATTGCTATATTTGCGTCGCATCCTTATGCAAATAAACCAACATTATATCATTTTGTTTAATTAATCTCAAATTCTATGAGAAAATTCTATTCCCTGGTTGCTCTGTTTGCCATTTTGCTTGTCGCTCCGTCGGTGGCTGTGGCTCAGAAAACCGTAACGTTAAAGACCTCTGATCCGTCTTTGGTGACGGTTATGGTCAAAGACTATTATTCTGACGGGGAGGTGCAGACATGGACTTCCGGTGATCTGCAGGTTACCCTTGCCGATTGGGACAAACAGCTTATCATCACCCCCGTCAAAGGCTATGAATTCATGCCCGGTTCTGACAAAAAGAACGGTGTGGCATGGCAATACACTCTACCTCTCGAAGGTGAGCCGATCACCCAGTATTATTCGGCGAGCGCCGACGGCGATGTCTACGAGTTCGAAGTGCGTAAATTCGTCCCCAAGAAAATTACGCTCAAGATCGACGATTACACCCATGTTACAGTCAAGAACGACCGCGAGGCTGTTGAGCTCACTTCGAACGAGACTGTTATTGAAAAACCTGCCGGAAGGTATAAATACCTTGATGTTGATGCGACCGACGAGTATCTTATTGCCTCGGTGAAGCATAACGGAGATGACCTCAACGGAGAGAACAAGGAAAACTTCAATTCTTCGTGGGACTATCTCGAGGATAACGGCGTCTATGAGATCACCACAGTCGCGCGCCCCGCAAAGAAACTCACATTGACGGGCGATTCCAAGTATATCAAGGTTATGATGGGCGAGGAAATCATCGAGCCTTCTACCGCCGGCGGCGTCACAACCTGGACTGTCGACAATGTTAAAAAAGACCAGAAGGTAAGAATCGAGGCTCTCGAAGACTGCGCACTCAACGACGTGCTCCGCAACGGAACCGAGTCTCTCTCGATATATCCCAACCGCGCGGTCTTCTACGAGTTCTACGGCTCGAGCCTTCTCTATGGCGAGAATAACTACACGGTAGTCGCTTTCAACAAGGCCGAGACGCGCTCAGCAAAGTGCTACTTCACCATCGATGCTCCCGAGAAACTTTATTTCTCGCGCTACAACGACTATAAGGCCGGAACAAGCAATTCGCTCGATTATCTTACGCCGGAAGCCAATGTGCGCACCGAGCTCGCTTTCGATCCCGATACCGAGCTTCCCATCGAACTGCGTCCGAGAGACTACAGCGGTATTATCTACAGAGTCACCAAACTCAACAAAGACACTCAGGAATGGGATGTCATAGAACCTACCTACAGCTATAACTATACCTATCAGTTCCGTCCTGCCGACGGCGACGAATTTAAGGTAGAGTATAACTTCCCCGACAGAGATCTCAAAATCTCATTTGTCGGCAGCGACGACCAGCCTATAGAGCCCGGCATGGTCAAGTATGTCATGATCAACAACGTGCGCTATAAAGGTGAAGTCGTTACCAAAGAAAATGCCACTGTCAAATTCGGCAGCAACATGACGATTTACTTCCGCGACGGAATGTATCGAGTTCAGAGCTTGTCGGCCAACGACCAGCCAGTCAATGGTTGGGGCTCATATAACTATTTATTCAAGAAAGATGAACCCGTTGTGTTCAAGGTGAACGCCACCAAGGCCGAGAAAATCTGGCCCGTCAAGATCAAAGTTGACACTCCTGAGGCTCTCGTCGCAACCTACGACAACAGCGTATGGGATTTCGACCTTATCGATCTTACCACTGGTGAAGCCAACTTCGAGATGGAAGACGGCGGTCGTTTCTATTATCACAACACTCCGAACTACATTATCAAGAGCGCCCGCATCGTTTATGACGATCCCGATACCGATCCTCTCGACATTTCGGGCGAATTCAGCCAGCTGGTACGCGAGGCTCTCACTCTCGAGTTCACTACCGAGAAACTCGTCCGCGACGACCGACTGATCGTGTTCACCGATAACGATGAATATGCCAACAACTCGATCTTCTTCCAGAAGAATTCCGATCCTATCAAGCAGTATAACACGATCGAGTATAAGCCCGTTGCCGGCGAAGAGGCCAATGTGTTCAACTTCAACGCCGAACTCGACAAGCCCGTCAGCCTCGAAGTGTATGACTCTCACTACGACTACGATCAGTGGAAGACAGTCTATGACTTCCCGTTCATCTATCTCAACGGCGCTCGCATTGAATGTCCCATGGATGAAAGCGGCTACAGCTACGACTTCATGGCATATCCCGGACTGGATGCCCTTAAAGACGGCGACGTTATGAAGATATTCAGGGCAGAGCCTTCGACCTACGAAGTAAGCTTCAAACTCGGCGAAGGCGTCGAGGTCAAGGATGTCGTCACCGACGGCTATACCGCAGTCGAGAGCGTTGCTGAACCTCTGACTCTTCTTCAGAACACCGCTCTGAGCTTCGCTCTGCCCGCTCTTGAGAACGAGCGTCAGTCCTACGTAATGACTCTCAACGACGAAGACGTTGAAGTTCCCGCCGACGGCAAGTTCAGCTACAAGGTTGACGCCGACAAGGCTTTCGACATCTCGATCTACACCGAGCCCGAACAGGGCATCACCAACGTCAACGGCGACGACGCCGCCAACACCAATGTCTACAACCTCCAGGGTATTCTGATGATTCGCAATGCTTCGAAGGAGCAGATCTCGAATCTTCCCGAAGGTCTCTATATCGTAGGCGATAAGAAAGTTATTGTGAAATAATAGCATGCCCTCGGGGCATACCCATTGAACGAAACCCGAAAGGGGGCGCTACTCAGGCCGCAGGCCCGCAGGGGCGCCCCTTTTCTACTCAGATTAACAGGATATTGTAAAACAAAATGTTTAACTCTATGACAAAACATCTTCGCCCGGCAGCGGTCTGGATAGCTCTCGCAGCCGGAGCTTTCGGTTCTTCGGCCGCCGACAACAGTCCGATAATCACCTTCACGACAAGCATCTATGAGCTTAACGGCGATGCCAATGCGCTGAGTTTCCGCCTCGGCTCATCGGAGAAAACCACCGTTGAGGTCGATTTCGGCTACGGAAAACAGAAAGTGACGGTCAATCCTGTCACAATTTCCGACGGCGCTATCAACGCTACAATTTTGTCGGGCAGCGTCAACTCCGACGCTACCGTAAAAGTCTACGGCGAAGCCTCGCTTATCGATTATCTCGATCTCGAGGGCTGCTATGCCACTACGGCCGACTTTGCGACACTGACGAATCTCGATGTCCTGAATCTCAACCACAATCAGCTCGGAAGTGTCAACCTCGATCCCTTCACAAAACTGACAGCGCTTTATGTCAGCGACAACCCCTTTGACGTGGCGCCGCTGAAAATCGGTACTCCCAAGCCGAATCTGACAATCCTCGAGATGGAAGCCATCGATCATCTCGACCAGAGCTTCGATCTCACCCAGTATCCGGCAATGAAGTCGTTCGACGCATTCGCCTGCCGGTCGCTGGCGAAACTCGATCCGACCAATTGCCCCGAACTGCTCCGTATATCTGTCGATGTGACGCGGATATCGTCGATCGATGTGTCGAAAAATCCCAAACTGCTTATTCTGAATGTCAGCGACACATACGTCGACAAAGTCGATGTCACGAACAATCCCTACCTTCAGGAGCTCTACTGCGGACATGCAGGCTCGTGGGGCTGGGGCCACAACCTGACTTCGCTCGATGTCACCAAGAATCCGAAGCTTATCCGCCTTTATTGCAACGGCAACGCTCTGACAAGTCTCGACATATCGAAAAATATCGCTCTTCAGGCGCTCAACTGCTCGCTGAACCAGCTGACTTCCATCGATATTTCAGGTAATCCGGATATTGACGCCCTCAATGTGGCAAACAATAATCTTGACTACGTAACTTTGCCCGCCGAGCGCGAGACATTCCTTGAATATTACTACCAGCAGAACCCGTTCCCCGTCGAACGCAGCTATAAGGAAGGCGCGACGCTCGATTTCTCGGCCAAAGTCAACCGCCCGAACTCAACGACAACAGCATCTCTCTATTATTACCATGAGGATGCTCCGCTCGATCCCACCCCTGTGGCAGCCTCGGACTACAGCTATTCCAACGGCGTGGTGACGCTCAAGAAAGCTCTCTCCGACAGTGTATATGTGGAATTCCACAACTCAGCCCTGCCTGCCTATAATCTCAGAACAGGTAAGTTCATGGTCAAGTCGGCCGCCGATTTCGGAAAACCGAGCCCGGTTGTCAAAATCAAGAGCAACGGCAGCGGTAATCCCCTGAAGATGAAAGTCGGTGTCAGCAACGCAACGCAGTCGGCTCCCGTAAACTTTATGGTCGATGCCGGCAACGGCACAATGCAGAACTTCACTGCAACAGGTTCCGCGCTTCCCGCGGCAGACAATGTCACTGTCACCGGCGGTGCTGAAGTGACCGTCTACATGCCTGAGGGCAGCGATATAACCGCGCTGGCCATCGACGGCTACCCGATGAAGTCGATCGACCTCGATCAGGCGCGCTCACTCCAGACTCTGAAACTCAATTCTACCGGCCTTCAGTCGATCGATCTGACATGGAACCGTTGCCTGCGCGAGCTCGACCTGAGCCACAATATGCTGAAGACACTCGACCTCGCCGGTGCCAACGGTTATGGCAAGAACGTGCTTTCGCATCTCGATGCCAGCTATAATTCGCTCACCTCGTTCTCCGACCCCGATCTCTCTACGCTCTATACCCTCAATCTCAGCAACAACAAGCTGACAGAGATCGCTCTCGACCTCGCTTCGAACATCAGCGTCATGGATCTGTCGAACAATCTTCTCGAAGCTGTCGATCTTGAAGATCTGGAATCGATCGCTACTCTCGACGTCAGCCACAACAAACTGACGGCCCTCCCGATCGCCTCCTACAATCCGCTTGTCTCTCTCGACCTGAGCTATAACAATATCGCCATACCCAATCTTCCGTCTACGGAGCGCGTAGCCACCTATATCTATGCTCCGCAGTCGGAGATTCTTCTGCCCGAACTTGCCCCGACCGTCAATCTGACGTCGCAGTGGCTCGACCGTGACGGCAAGAAGACTGTATATACATGGCGCAGCGCAGCCGACAACAGTGTCATTCCGGCGTCGAAGATTTCGCAGCGCGACGGTGTGTCGATTTTCGAAGATGCCTCGATCGGAAATGTCTATTGCGAGATAAGCCATCCGCTGTTCCCGGCATTCGCCGCCAACCCGACGCGCACGAGCGTAATCAAGGCCGCCGAGCGTCCGACAAACGCTGTGGCAACCTGGACGCCGACCGAGAGCGTCGACTGCGGCCTCATCATGACCTCGACCAAGCCCAACACCGCGGTCTATATCGACTGGGAAGGCAACGGTTATCTCGAGCAGTATGTTCTGACCAACGAGACATACACAATCTTCAAGTGTGCCTCGAAAGCCGGCGTCGAAGCCCGTCTCTACAGCTACTCTCCTTCGGGCGATCTCGGTGTGTTCTCGCTTGATGGCGTCAAACTGTCGAAAATCGACGTTTCGAAGCTCACCGACCTCTTTGCCCTGACAGTCGCCAATGCCGCTCTGACACCCGACAAGGTCGTCTGGCCCGAGTCGTCTCTGGAAGAGCTCAATGTTAACGGCAATAATTTCACGAATCTCGAATTCGCCAAGGCTTATCCCGAGCTCAGAATGCTCAAAGTCAGCAAGAACCAGCTCAATGCCATCGATCTCACCGGTTTCGACAAACTCCAGTCGTTTACGGGCGACTATAATGGCGCCAAGTCGGTTAAATTCGGATGTCCTCTGCTCTGGGATCTCAGCCTGAGCTACAACGATCTCACTGAGATCGACTTCACGGGCGCCGAGAATCTCGAACAGGCTGTCCTGTCGTCGAACCTGCTTTCGTCGATTGATCTGAGCAAGACTCCGAAGCTGAATGTGCTCTTCATCGATTCGAACTGCTTCACGTTCCAGTCGCTGCCCAAGACCTCGGAGATCAAGTATGTCTACCGCTATTCACCGCAGGCCGTTGTTGAAGTCGAGCCGGATGGTGTGACTGTCGACCTTTCTTCTCAGGCTGTTGTCGACGGTGTGGCCACCGAATACCGCTGGTTTATCGGCGTGCCTTACTACGACGAGAACGGCGATCTTGCCGGCGATGAGCTCTCGCAGCCGCGTCAGGTAAGCGTGGCCGACGGCGTTTCGACCTTCAATGTCAATGTCAGCGGCGCACTGTGTGTGATGCTCAACAGCCTCTTCCCCGATCTGCCCCTCTGCTCGTCGTTTATCGACATAACCGAGGCCGGCATTGGCGAAGTTGAGACTGCCGACCGCAACATCTCTGTAGTTGTCGACGGTTCGAGCATTATTGTCGGCGGAGCCGAAGGAATGCGCTGCCGCCTCTTCGACCTCAGCGGACGCCTCATGGGCGGCGCCAATGGCGACAACCTCGGCGAGGCACGTTTCGACGGAGTTGCCCCCGGCGTCTACCTTGTCAGCGTCGGCGATGTTACCGCTAAGGTGCTTGTGAAATAATTCCTCGACAGAATAAATGAGCGAGGCGCGGGAACCGGTTTCCGCGCCTCGTGTGGTTTTTCAGCGATGAGCTGTCAGTTGTAGCGGCCGTATATCTCTATGGCGAGCGCGCGGGCGCGTTTCAATGACTCTTTGTTGTCGGGATCGATGCCGTATTTGGCGGCATCTGGGATAACGAGAATCTGACCCGGATGGATGTGCTCGGGGTGGCCGAGCGAGTCGGCGTTCTCTTCGTAGATATAGCTCCAGAAGTCTTTGTTGCCGTAGTATTTGCGGGCCATGTCGGTTATGTAGTAGTCGGCGCGGACGGTGTCGGTTGTGACAGGTGTGGCTGATGTTGCTGATGTGATTGATGTGGCTGATGTGTCGTTGAGCGTCGTTGTCGGCTCTACTTTTTCTACGGGCTCGGCCGGAGATGTCGGAAACAGCGTTGTGTGGCGTCCGACCCAGTAGCCGGTGAGGCTGCCGATTGTCAGCCCGAGAAGCAGACAGCCCGTTGCCCATGCTGCAAGAGCATTGGCGCAGTGGCCTTTGAGGGGCTCGGAAGGCTCGGGGGGCTCCGGGGCTTGGGGGAAATTGGGAATAATGGGAGTTTCGGGAGATTCGGGAATTTCGGGCTCGGGAGCGGGCTCTTCGATTTTTTCGGGCTCGGGTTCGGGTTCGGGCTCTTCGATTCTTTCGGGCTCCGGGGCAGGGGCGGCCTCCGGGATAGTGGGCGCGGTGAGGTCGAGGGTTTCGGCTGTGACGCCGTCGTTCAGCTCTACCGGTTCAAAGAAGGCAAACGGTTCGTTTATGCGGGCGGCTACGTCGGGAAGCGGTGTGAACAGGCTTTCGCCTCCGGCCGCGAATTTCCCAAGATTGTCGATGTCGACAGTCTCGCCGTGCTGTAACCGCTCGGCTACGTCAACGAAATAATCGTGGATAAGCTGCTCGGCGGCTTCGGGGGTGATTCCGAGGGTCGAGGCAATGCGCCCGGCAAGAGCCTGAACTGTCAGTCTGTTCATTTCAGTCGGTTGCGTAAGACCACGCTGGGCTTGAAGTTGACAATTATAGCCGGGGGCATGAGCATCCTGCGGCCCGAGGCATCGGATGCGACATATTCGTCGGCTTTCTCGGGGGCAAAAGTGCCGAAGCCGGGAATTGATACAGAGTTGCCTTCGGCGAGGATGTCGACAATGGCGGCGCCGATAGCGCCGACTTTGTCGGGAGTGAATTCTTGGCCGTTCATTGACGAGAGTTGATTGTGAAGTCAGTCGAACAGCTCTTCGCTGACGAAGAAGCGCGGACGATGTTTGACTTCGATGAATATTTTGCCGACATATTCGCCGATTATGCCCAGGGCTATGAGGATAAGCGAGCCGAGAAACCAGATGCTCAGCATCAGCGACGACCAGCCTGAGATGGCATGTCCCGAGAAGTGGCTGACGAGCACCCATATTCCTATCGCTATATCGACAAGCAGCAATATCAGCCCGATGAGGAAGATATATCGCATCGGCCGGGCCGAAAACGACGTTATTCCGTCGATCGAGAAGTTGAGCATCTTCGCCAGCGGATATTTCGACTCTCCGGCGGCGCGGGCAGCCCGCTCGTAGGTGACTACGGCTGTTGTCAGGCCGATCTGAGGCACGATGCCGCGCAGGAAAAGGTTGCTTTCGCCATAGCTGAGAAGCATCCCGACGGCACGCCGGCTCATCAGTCGGTAGTCGGCGTGGTCGTAGACAGTCTCAAGCCCCATGACGCGCTGGAATCTGTAGAAGGCGTGGGCCGTTATGCGTTTGAAAGCAGTGTCGGTCTTGCGCGACGAACGCACACCATATACGATCTCCGCTCCGGCGTTGAACAGCTTCACCATCTCGATAATGGCGTCGGGGTCGTCCTGAAGGTCGGCGTCGATCGACACGGCGGCATCGCAGCGTTGCGCCACAGACGTGAGGCCGGCCAGCAGGGCATACTGATGGCCGCGGTTACGCGACAGCGAAAGCCCTTTGACGTGGACGGGGTCGGCCGCGTGCATTCCGGCTATGATGTCGTGCGTCTTGTCGCGGCTGCCGTCGTTGGCGAGCATAATGTAGCTGTCGGCCGATGCTATGCCTTCTTCGGCCATTCTCGTTATTACTCCGAGAAGGCGCGGCACCGACAGAGGCAGCACTTCCTGCTCGTTGTAGCAGGGAACCACGATGGCTATTACCGGCGGCTGTTTTGGCATGGAGAAGAGATCTGTCGGGGAATCAATAGTTGCGGGCAAAGATCACACGGCGCTTCGAAGGCTTGCCGGTAACCATACAGGTGCCTTCCTCGTTATCGTCGTCGAGAGGAATGCAGCGTATGGTGGCTTTGGTTTCCTCTTTGATTTTCTCTTCGGTTTCGGGGGTGCCGTCCCAGTGACACATCAGGAAGCCGCCCTTTTCGATTTCGGTCTTGAATTCTTCGTAGGTGTCGACTTTGCGGGTCATTGCCGTGCGGCGGTCGAGGGCTTTCTTGAAAATGTTGGCCTGAATATCTTCGAGAAGGTCTTTGACGTGGGCTGCAATGCCTTCGAGAGGAACGATCTCTTTCTCGAGAGTGTCGCGGCGCATGAGTTCCACTGTGCCGTTCTCGATGTCGCGGGCGCCTATGGCCAGACGCACGGGCACACCCTTGAGCTCGTAGTCGGCGAACTTGAAGCCCGGACGGCGGTTGTCGGCGTCGTCATACTTGACACTGACGTCGAGGCCGCGCAGCTCGTTGACAATCGGCTCGACAACGGCCGAGATCTCTTTAAGCTGGTCGTCGGTCTTATAGATAGGCACGATGACAACCTGAATGGGGGCGAGATGGGGAGGCAAAACGAGGCCGTTGTCGTCGCTGTGCATCATTATGAGAGCGCCCATCAGGCGTGTCGAAACTCCCCATGAGGTTGCCCAGACATATTCGGGCTTGTTGTCGCGGTTGACGAAAGTGACGTCGAAAGCCTTCGCGAAGTTCTGGCCGAGGAAGTGGGAGGTGCCGCTCTGAAGAGCTTTGCCGTCCTGCATCATGGCTTCGATCGTGTAGGTCTCGACAGCTCCGGCGAAGCGCTCGTTGGCGCTCTTGACACCCTTGATGACAGGCATGGCCATATAGTTCTCGGCAAAGTCGGCGTAGACATTCAGCATCTCGACGGCTTTGGCCTGAGCCTCGTCGGAGGTGGCATGAGCCGTGTGGCCTTCCTGCCAGAGGAATTCGGCTGTGCGAAGGAACATTCGGGTTCGCATTTCCCAGCGCATCACGTTGGCCCACTGGTTGACGAGCAGGGGCAGATCGCGGTAGCTCTGAATCCAGTTGCGGTAGGTGTTCCAGATGATGGTTTCTGAAGTGGGGCGGATGATAAGCTCTTCCTCAAGCTTGGCATCGGGATCGACAACGACGCCAGAACCGTTCGGGTCGTTTTTCAGACGATAGTGGGTCACTACGGCGCATTCCTTGGCAAAACCCTCGACATGCTCGGCTTCGCGGCAGAGGAACGATTTCGGAATCAGAAGGGGGAAATAGGCGTTCTGGACGCCGGTTTTCTTGAACATTCCGTCGAGGATATGCTGCATCTTTTCCCATATCGCATAGCCGTAGGGCTTAATAACCATACAACCGCGCACAGCCGAAGGCTCGGCCAGTCCTGCCTTGACCACCAGCTCGTTATACCACTGTGAATAGTCGGTCGAGCGTTTTGTGAGGTCTTTCAATTCTTTTGCCATAGTTCTATATTGTTTTGTCTTTTCAATCTTGGTTCATGGGCTTTCCCCATTCGAGCCACAAAATTAGCAAAAAATCCCCGAAAAGCTCGGGGCGGAACAGCTCTAAAGAAAAATTTTTCGAAATAATTTTGCCATGAAAGAAAAAACTGCTACCTTTGCAACCGCAAAGCCAAAACGGCGGGATAGCTCAGTTGGTTAGAGCGTCGGATTCATAACCCGGAGGTCCCGAGTTCAATTCTCGGTCCCGCTACACTGAAAAGTGGCTCAGGTCGATGACCCGAGCCACTTTTTCGCATTCCGGGCGACGCGCGTGCTGCGTTTTTGGGCTTTAGTGGAAAAAACGCTAACTTTGCGGATTGAAACACAACAGCAATTTATGAAGCGATTAAAGTTGGTAATCGTCGCCCTGATAGCCGTGGCCTTTGGCATGGCGGCGCAGCAGGGCGTGGAGCAACTGCCGGTCACCGAGGTTGGCGGCCGTCTGATGCACTATTATGAAGTTCAGCCCAAAGAGACCCTCTATTCTCTGAGCCACAAACTCGGCGTCGGGCAGGAATATATCGAGCAGCATAATCCGTCGGTGCGCGACGGCCTGAAAGCTTTCATGATGCTCTATTTCCCGGCGGCAGAGTGTGCAGAGGGGCGCACGATAACTCATATCGTCGAGAAAAAAGAGACCATCTACGGCCTCAGCAAACTTCTCGGCGTAAGCCCTGAGATGCTTATCGAGCAGAATCCGCAGATTGCCGACGGACTGCAGGCCGGACAGACAATCACGGTCACTCTGCCCGGAGCAGGCCCCTCCGCGCAGAGCGCAGGCGCTGAAACGGCCCCGAAAACCGCACCCGCGCCTGCGAAAACCGGCGTTCACAGAGTTGAGAGAGGGGAGACTTTCTATTCGATAGCCCATAATTACGGAGTGACGGTCACGCAGCTTGCTGCCGCCAATCCTGAGGTGGGTGTGCTCAAGGAAGGCACAGAGCTTATTATTCCCGAGCCTAAGCCTGCCGAACCTCAGAAGCCGTTGGCGAAAGCCGATTCCACGGCCAAGCCCGAATCAAAGCCCGAATCAAAACCTGAACCCACGCCCGAGTCTGCTGTAGAGCAGACTCCCGTGGAGCCGGTTGAGAAAACCGAAGCACCTGAGGTGAAAAAGGCCGACGGAAGTGTTTCGATAGCCGTGATGCTCCCGTTTATGCTCGGTCAGAAAGAACCTGACAAATCAGCATTACGCCACACCGAATTCTACAAGGGCCTGCTGATGGCGGTCGACACACTGAAGAGCCGCGAGAACCCGACGCGCCTGCGGGTGTTCGACACGGCCAACTCTTCCGATTCTGTGCGCGCCGCTCTCTCGCGTCTTGAGAATACCGATGTTCAGGTTATCATTGCTCCCGATGATCAGGCTCAGTTCGAACTTATCGCGGCCTGGGCGCGTCCCCGCGGCATAGAGGTCTTCAACACCTTCCTTCCGCGCGACGACACATATAAATATAACGCGGCTGTCATGCAGAGCAATATTCCTATCGAGATGCTAAACGATGACGTCATAGGAGCCATGCAGCGGCGCTATCCCGACCACACGTTCGTGTTCCTGACGCGCGACGGCGGAAATTCTGACAAGAGCGATTTTGTCGACAGCTTCCGTTCGGCGCTCGCATCTAACGGACGCAAGTCGGTCAACATCACGTTCTCGGGTAAGCTCGGCGAGGCCGATCTCGCCCCCCTGACCGATCAGCAGATCATATTCGTGCCAGTCAGCTCGCGACAGGATGAGCTGAAAGCCATATTGCCCGCTCTGATAGCGAAGAAAGGGGTCGACAGCGTCAATGACAACCTGATGCTGTTCGGTTATCCCGAATGGACGGTGTTCCGCGGCGAAACGGCCAAGCAGATGCACGATCTCGGAACGGTGATCTATTCGCGGTTCTATGCCGACAGCGACGACCTTGATTTCAAGAGGGTCAACCAGAGCTTCGAGCACTGGTTCGACGCCGGAATGGCCGCCGGGCTTCCGCGTCAGGGCGCGCTCGGCTTTGATGTCGGCTGTTACCTCATCAATGCCCTGCGCCATAATGGCGGCGACTTCTCGCAGCCGACTCCGGCTTACAGGGGAGTGCAGTCTGGCTTCGAGTTCGAACGGGCCTCCGACGAAGGGGGCTGGGTGAATTCGGTCGCCTATATCGTTATCTATCGCCCTATGGGCATAGTCGAGAAAACCGAGCTTTAAGCCGCCATGCGCCGACTGATTATTACCCTCCTGCTCGTTGTTGTAACGCTCCCGGCCCTTGAGGCCCAGCGACGCTATCGCCCCGATTTCGCCATCGGCGGAAAGGCCGGCGCAACGGTGTCGTCGATGTCGTTCTCGCCTCATGTCGACCAGACCTGGACGCCCGGCTTCATGGCGGGTTTTGTGGCCAGATATATCGAGCAGAACCATTTCGGTATTATCGCCGAACTTAACGTCGAACAGCGTGGCTGGAAAGAGAAATATGAAAAGGGGGAGCCGTTCAGCTACCGGCGCACCTTCACTTATATCCAGCTGCCGTTGCTTACTCATATCTATTTCGGCAACGACCGCTTCCGCGGATTCTTCAACGCCGGCCCTGAGGTCGGCTACATGATAGGTTCGTCGATTTCGGCCAATTTCGACTATGCCAACCTCGGCAGTGTCGAGGGCTATCCTGCGGGCTACCGCAACAGCGAGCAGCTCAATAAGAAAGTAGAGAACCGATTCGACTACGGCATTTCGGCCGGAGTCGGTATGGAGATGATTTTCAGGCACCGTCATTCGGTTCTTGTCGAGGGCCGTTTCTATTATGGACTCGGAAACATCTTCCATGCCAGCAAAAAAGACTATTTTTCGGCGTCGCGCGGAATGTCGATAGAGGTTACCGCCGCTTATCTGTTCCGGCTCCGCTGACCAAAACAACAAACCGACCATGAATAACATCGAAGAGAAACTCCCCGAGTGGAGCCGCGACCTCAACTGCGCGATCACCGTGTGTGACGCCGACTGCCGCATAATCTACATGAACGACCTCTCGCGCAAGACGTTTGCCCGACATGGCGACATCATAGGCCACAATCTTCTCGACTACCATCCCGAGCGCGCCTGCGCCATTATACGCCGTCTTCTCGAGACCGGCGGAACGAACTGCTACACTATCGAGAAGGGGGAGGTCAGAAAGATGATCTACCAGACGGCGTGGCGTCAGCAGGGCAAGGTCGCCGGACTTGTCGAGATCTCGATGGTCATCCCCGCCGAGATGCCTCATTACGTCCGCAAGTAAATTCGCCTGCAAAAAGCTGTCTGAAAAATATTTGGCCGTGTCGGAAAAACTTCTTACCTTTGCGGCGCTTTAATTAACAAACACTTTTATGAATAACTACGAAACCGTTTTCATTTTAACTCCCGTTTTGTCTGATGCTCAGATGAAGGAAGCGGTAGAGAAATTCTCTAAGGTGCTCACCGACAATGGCGCAGCTATCGTCAACACCGAAGAGTGGGGCCTTCGCAAACTGGCCTATCCCATCCAGAAGAAGTCGACCGGCTTCTACACCCTCATCGAGTTCGACGCTCCCGGCGACGTCGTTGCCAAACTCGAAACGGCCTTCCGCCGCGACGAGCGCGTGCTTCGTCATCTGACCTTCCGCCTCGACAAGTATGCCCACGAGTATGCCGCCAAACGTCGTTCGCTGCGTGCCGCCAAAGCCGCTGCCAAACCCGTTGAAGAGGCTGTAGTAACCGAAGTTAAAGAAGAAGTCAAGGAGGACTAAGAAACAATGGCACAGCAATCAGAAATCCGTTATCTCACCCCCATGTCGGTCGATGTCAAGAAGAAAAAATACTGCCGTTTCAAACGCAGCGGTATCAAGTATATCGACTATAAAGATCCCGAATTCCTCAAGAAGTTCCTCAACGAGCAGGGCAAGATTCTTCCCCGCCGCATAACCGGAACCTCGCTGAAATTCCAGCGTCGCGTAGCTCAGGCCGTGAAGCGCGCCCGTCATCTGGCTCTGCTTCCCTACGTCACCGACCTTATGAAATAAGTTCAACACCGTTTAACGACAAGGAATTATGAAAATCATTCTCAAAGAAGACATATCCAACCTCGGCTATAAAGACGATGTTGTTGAAGTGAAAGACGGCTACGGCCGCAACTACCTTATCCCGACAGGTAAGGCTGTCATCGCCAATGCCGCCGCCCTGAAGGTGCTTGCCGAGAACCAGCGCCAGCGCGCCCACAAGATTGCCCAGCTCAAGGCTGAGGCCGAAGAGATGGCCGCCAAGCTTAAAGACGTCAAGCTGACTCTGTCGGCCAAGACCTCAGAGACCGGCACTATCTTCGGTTCTGTCGGCGCAGCCCAGATTGCCGAAGCTCTCGAGGCTCAGGGCCTGACTGTCGACCGCAAGATCATCGAGATCAAGCAGTCGGTCAAGGAAGTCGGTAACTACGTTGCCAATGTCAAGCTCCACAAGGAAGTTCTCGTTGAAGTTCCTTTCGAGGTTGTCAGCGAATAATCCGGACTTTTACGGCATAAGCATAAGCGGAGACGTTGCCACTGCGGCAGCGTCTCCGCGCGTTTTTTCAATATATGTCGGAACCGCAATAGGGGTTTGTGAGGAAAAATTCGTAATTTTGCGGTCTGAAACCAAACCGAAGTCATTATCATGGTACTGTTTTTCAAAAAAGGTGCCCGCCGGGTCACCGCTGTTGAAGTTGATCACGTTCTGACCGACACTGAGAAAGAAAAGCTGACGTGGCTGTTCGACGGAGCTCGCCCACTGAGCGCAAAAAGTGTAAAAGGCACCTTTATCGGGCCGCGTCGTGAAATGATAACGCCGTGGAGCACCAATGCTGTCGAGATAACCCAGAACATGGGCCTTCAGGGCATAACCCGCATAGAGGAATATGAGCTTAGCCGCGATGCCGAACCCCGTTACGACAAGATGCTCCAGCGTGTCTACGACGGACTGAACCAGAAAATTTTCGACGTCAACCGCGAAGCCGAGCCTGTTGAACATATCGCCGACATCCGCGAGTATAACCGTCGCGAAGGTCTTGCTCTCAGCGCCGATGAAGAAAACTATCTCGCCGCTCTCTCGGAGCGTCTCGGCCGTCCGCTGACCGACAGCGAAGTCTTCGGTTTCAGTCAGGTCAACTCGGAGCACTGCCGCCATAAGATTTTCAACGGAACTTTCATTATCGACGGCAAGGAGATGCCTTCGTCGCTCTTCGGAATGATAAAAAAGACCTCGAAAGAGAATCCCGGCCACCTCGTGTCGGCCTATAAAGATAATGTGGCTTTCGTGAAAGGCCCGGTAGTAGACCAGTTCTATCCCGAGAATCCCGACAAAGCCGATTATTTCACCAGCCGCCCTGTCGAGACCGTCCTCTCGCTCAAGGCCGAGACTCATAACTTCCCGACCACTGTCGAACCGTTCAACGGTGCCGCTACCGGCAGCGGAGGCGAGATCCGCGACCGTCTCGGCGGCGGAAAGGCATCGCTGCCGCTTGCGGGCACGGCTGTCTATATGACCTCTTATCCGCGTCTCGACCCGCGCCGTCGCTGGGAGCTGATGATGGATCCGCGTGTATGGCTCTATCAGACCCCGGCCGACATTCTCATCAAGGCTTCGAACGGCGCCAGTGACTTCGGCAACAAATTCGGACAGCCGCTTATCTGCGGTTCGCTACTGACATTCGAGCATAATGAGGAAGGCCGCGTTTATGCCTATGATAAAGTCATCATGCTCGCCGGCGGTGTCGGCTACGCCTTCGCCAAAGACGCCATCAAGGGCGTTCCCGAACCGGGTCAGGCCGTTGTTCTCATGGGAGGCGACAACTACCGTATCGGCATGGGAGGCGGCGCAGTATCGTCGGTCGCCACGGGTCAGTACGACAATGCCATCGAGCTGAATGCCGTGCAGCGAGCCAATCCCGAGATGCAGAAACGTGTCAGCAACGTCATCCGTGCCATGGCCGAATCCGAGAATAATCCGATCGTGTCGATCCACGACCATGGCGCCGGCGGACACCTGAACGCACTCAGCGAGCTTGTCGAAGAGACGGGCGGACATATCGACATCAGCGCTCTTCCGGTGGGTGATCCGACTCTTTCGGCCAAAGAGATTATCGGCAACGAAAGTCAGGAGCGCATGGGAATGGTGATGAAAAACGAGGATGTCGACTTCGTGCGCCGTGTTGCCGACCGCGAGCGTTCGCCGATGTATGTCATCGGTGAGACTACCGATGACCATCGCTTCGTTTTCGAGCTGCCCGACGGTTCGAAGCCGATGAACCTCGAGATGAGCGATATGTTCGGCAATCCGCCCAAGACTGTCATGCGCGATGTCACCGTAGAGCGCAGCTATGCCGACTGCGAAACCGAGGAATCGCGCCTTGAGGAATATCTCAACGACGTTCTGAGCCTCGAGGCTGTGGCCTGCAAAGACTGGCTGACAAACAAAGTCGACCGCTCGATCACCGGCAAGATCGCCCGCCAGCAGTGTCAGGGCGAACTGCAGCTGCCGCTGAGCGACTGCGGCGTCGTGGCTCTCGACTATAACGGCAAAAAGGGTATAGCGACTTCTATCGGCCATGCGCCACAGGCTGCTCTGGCCGACGCGGGCGCCGGTTCGGTGCTTGCCATAGCTGAAGCCCTGACGAATATCGTCGGCGCGCCTCTCGACGGAGGGCTGAGCGCTGTCTCGCTGTCGGCCAACTGGATGTGGCCCTGCCGAAACGAGGGGGAGGATGCCGCTCTCTATCGTGCTGTCAAGGCCTGCTCTGATTTCGCCTGCGCTCTCGGAATAAACATCCCTACGGGCAAGGACTCTCTGTCGATGACCCAGAAATATGGCGACGACAAGGTCATGGCTCCCGGCACAGTCATTATTTCGGCAGCCGGAGAGGTGAAAGATGTCCGCAAGACCGTCAGCCCCGTTCTTCAGAATAAAAAATCGACACTCTATTATATCGATTTCTCGCGCAGTCCGCTCGCTCTCGGCGGTTCGGCGCTTGCCCAGACTCTCGGACGTGTAGGCAGCCATGTGCCCAATGTTTCCGATCCGGACTATTTCGCGCGCGCCTTCAATGCCGTCCAGGCTCTCGTAAGCCGCGGAGCGTTGCTGGCGGCCCACGATGTCAGCGCCGGAGGTCTCGTTACCACGCTTCTCGAGATGGCGTTCGCCAACACCGCCGGAGGTATCGACATCAATCTCGATTCGTTCGACCGGGATGTCATCACCACGCTCTTCGCCGAGAACCCCGCTCTTGTGGTTCAGGTCGCCGAGCCGAAGCGCGCCGCTTTCGAGCGCACTCTCGCCGATGCCGGAGTCGACTTCAAGGCTATCGGTTCGCCGTCAAAGGAGCGCCTGCTGACCGTCGGCAAAGGGGACAGAATGTGGATGCTCGGAATCGACCATCTGCGCGACGTCTGGTATTATCCCTCATATCTTCTCGACATCGAGCAGAGCGGCGAAGCATGTGCCGCCGACCGCTATGCCAACTATCGCAAGCAGCCGCTGCGCTGGCGCCTGCCTGCCGGTTTCGACGGATCGATGGCTTCGCGCGGACTTTCGGTTGTGCGCAAAGAGCGTTCGGGCATCCGTGCCGCAATCATCCGTGAAAAGGGTGTTAACGGCGACCGCGAGATGGCATTCTCGCTCTACATGGCCGGCTTCGACGTCAAGGATGTCCACATGACTGATCTCATGAGCGGACGCGAGACCCTCGACGATGTCAACATGATTGTGTTCTGCGGCGGTTTCTCGAACAGCGACGTGCTCGGTTCGGCAAAAGGCTGGGCCGGGGCATTCCGCTGGAACGACAACGCGCGCCGCGCTCTCGAGCGTTTCTATCAGCGCGACGACACGATGAGCCTCGGAGTCTGCAACGGCTGTCAGCTCATGGTTGAACTGAATCTTGTCAATCCCGCCCACGAGCGCCGCACGGCGATGCGCCACAACAACAGCCACAAGTTCGAGAGCGCCTTCCTCGGAGTCAGTGTGCCCGAAAACCGCTCGATCATGCTCGGCTCGCTCGCCGGCTCGAAACTCGGTATCTGGGTAGCCCATGGCGAAGGAAAATTCGAACTACCCCTGCCGCTCGACCGCTATAACGTAGCTCTGAAATACAACTACAGCGGCTATCCCGGCAATCCCAACGGGTCGCGCGCTTCGGTAGCCGGAATATGCAGCGACGACGGCCGTCATCTGGCTATGATGCCTCACCTCGAACGCACGATATTCCCCTGGCAGTGTGGCTTCTATCCGGCCGCCCGCCATGCCGACGAGGTGACCCCCTGGATCGACGCGTTCGTCAATGCCCGCAAATGGATTGAAGCCAGGACAGCGAAATAACAGCTAATATAACCGACGAATCGGCTAATATGCCCGACCTTTGTCCCAAAAGTTTGGCAATTAGCCGATTTGTTGTTAACTTTGTTGCCCCGAAACAGAATATCAACTAACCAATCAACTATCAAATGAGTCTTAACATCATTGTGCTGGCAAAGCAGGTTCCCGATACCCGCAATGTCGGCAAAGATGCGATGAAAGAAGATGGCACCATCAACCGCGCAGCTCTGCCGGCCATCTTCAATCCCGAGGATCTCAACGCGCTTGAGCAGGCTCTCCGACTGAAGGACGCCAACCCGGGAAGCACTGTTACCATGCTGACAATGGGCCTCCCCCGCGCTGCCGAGATCATCCGCGAGGGTATTTTCCGCGGAGCTGACGGCGGCATAGTTCTTACCGACCGCGTATTGGGCGGCGCCGACACACTCGCAACATCCTATTCACTGGCTCAGGCCGTGAAAAAAATCGGCAATTACGATATAATTCTCGGTGGCCGTCAGGCTATCGACGGAGATACGGCTCAGGTAGGCCCTCAGATAGCCGAGAAACTCGGACTGCCTCAGGTTACCTACGCTGAAGAGATCGTTGATCTCAGTGACGGCCATGTTACCGTGCGCCGCCGCCTCGAGAACGGCGTCGAGACCGTCAAGGCTCCGCTCCCCTGCGTAGTGACCGTCAACGGATCGGCCGCCGAATGCCGTCCGCGCAACGCCCGTCGGGTAATGCAATACAAATATGCCGCTTCGGCCGGCGAACTCGCCAAGGCCGACGAGCGCCGCAAGGAAATTGTAGCAAAGCGTCCCGAGCTTCAGATCAAAGAGTGGGGCGCAGCCTTTGTCGAGGCCGATCCCGAGCAGATCGGCATGCCGGGCTCGCCCACGAAAGTGAAAGCAATCGAGAATGTAGTGTTCACGGCTAAAGAGAGCCGTCGTCTCGACGACAGCGATGCCGCTATCGAAGATCTCGTCAAAGAACTCATTACTAACCACACCATCGGCTAAAGAATCATGACAGACAATAACAATCTCGTTGTTTACTGCGAGTTCGACGAAGGTAAGATTGCCGACGTCAGTCAGGAACTCCTTACAAAAGGACGCAAGCTCGCCGACCGTCTGGGCGTGAAGCTCGAGGCTCTGGTGCTTGGCGACAAGCTCGACGGCGTAGAAGACCAGATTTTCCCTTACGGCGCCGACGTCGTCTATAAAGTAGAAGATCCGCGCCTTTTCCCCTATACTTCGAACCCCCACGCCGCAGTGCTGATCAACCTGTTCAAGGAGATCAAGCCGCAGATCTGCCTCATGGGCGCTACCTGCATCGGCCGCGACCTCGGCCCGCGCGTCAGCTCATGTCTCCACAGCGGTCTGACAGCCGACTGCACGGCTCTGGAAATCGGCGACCACACCGATCCCAAGACCGGCAAGGAATATACCGACCTTCTCTATCAGATCCGTCCGGCTTTCGGCGGCAACATCGTGGCCACGATTGTCAATCCCGACCACCGTCCGCAGATGGCCACCGTCCGCGAGGGCGTGATGAAGAAAGAGATCAAAGACGCCGGTTATAAGGGTGAGGTCATCAATCTCGACCCGAAGAAATATGTCAGCGACGAAGACTTCGTTGTCGAAATCATCGACCGCCACATCGAGAAATCGAAAGTAAACATCAAGAATTCGCCCATCATCGTGGCCGGCGGTTACGGCGTAGGCTCGAAAGAGAATTTCGACCTGCTGTTCAAGCTTGCCGACACTATCGGCGCCGAAGTAGGCGCCTCGCGTGCGGCCGTCGACGCCGGCTTTGCAGAGCATTGCCGCCAGATCGGCCAGACCGGTGTCACAGTGCGTCCGAAGCTCTATATCGCCTGCGGTATCTCAGGTCAGATCCAGCATATTGCCGGAATGCAGGAGAGCGCAATGATCATCTCTATCAACAACGATCCCGACGCTCCTATCAACAAGATCGCCGACGTTGTCATCACAGGCACGGTTGAAGATGTTGTGCCGAAACTTATCAAGTACTACAAGAAAAATTCGAAATAAATAAGCCATGGCTAATTTTTATACCGACAACCCGGCGCTGAAGCATCATCTGACCCATCCGCTGATGCGCAAGATAGTCGCCCTCAAGGAGCGCGACTATACCGACGCCGAGAAATATGACTATGCTCCCATGGACTACGAAGACGCCATCGACAGCTACGACCGCGTGCTCGATATCGTCGGCGACGTCTGCGGAACTACAATTGCTGAAAACGCCGAATCTGTCGATCAGGAAGGCCCGAAGGTTGTCGACGGACACGTCGAATATGCTCCGGGAACTGTCGAGAACCTCGACAAGTGCCGCAAGGCCGGTCTCATGGGCATGGCAATGCCGCGCCGCTTCGGTGGACTGAATTTCCCGATCACTCCGTATATCATGGCCGCTGATATCGTCAGCCGTGCCGACACAGGCTTCGAAAACCTCTGGGGCCTTCAGGACTGCGCCGAGACGATCTATGAGTTTGCCGACGAAGATCAGAAACAGCGTTATATAACCCGCGTCTGCAACGGCGAGACCATGTCGATGGACCTTACCGAGCCTGATGCAGGTTCCGACCTCCAGAGCGTAATGCTCAAGGCAACCGAGCAGCCTGACGGAACATGGCGCCTCAACGGTGTCAAGCGCTTCATCACCAACGGCGACAGCGACATACATCTCGTGCTTGCCCGCAGTGAAGAGGGCACCCGCGACGGTCGCGGCCTGTCGATGTTCATCTACGACAAGCGCGACGGCGGCGTTACCGTTCGCCGTATCGAAAACAAGATGGGTATCAAAGGCAGCCCCACCTGCGAACTTGTGTTCAAGAACGCCAAAGCTGAGCTTTGCGGATCGCGCCGCCTCGGTCTTATCAAATATGTAATGGCCCTGATGAACGGTGCCCGTCTGGGAATTGCCGCACAGAGTGTCGGTGTCAGCGAGCTTGCCTACCGCGAGGCGCTGGCTTATGCACGCGACCGCCGTCAGTTCGGCAAGGCTATCATAGATTTCCCCGCTGTATTCGAGATGCTTTCGGTTATGAAAGCCAAACTCGACGCCAGCCGCTCGCTTCTCTATGAAACAGCCCGCTATGTCGATCTCTACAAGGCCTACGAAGATATTGCCCGCGAACGTTCGCTGACCCCCGACGAGCGCAAGGAAATGAAGTTCTACAGCCGTCGTGCCGACGCCCTGACTCCAATGGCCAAAGGCATGGGCAGCGAATATTGCAACCAGAACGCCTATGACTGCATTCAGATTCACGGCGGTTCGGGCTTCATGAAAGACTATACCTGCGAGCGTATCTACCGCGATGCCCGAATCACCTCGATTTACGAAGGTACGACCCAGCTTCAGGTTGTCGCCGCAATCCGCCACGTCACCACCGGAACCTACACGAACCTCATCGAGGAATATCTCAACACCGAGGTCGATCAGCGCCTTGAAGGAACCAAGAACACCATCAAAGAGATGTTCAAGGCATATACCGAAACTCTGGCCAAGGTTGAGGAAGTCAAGGATGACCAGTATGTTTCGTTCGTGGCCCGCCGCCTCGTCGAGATGGCCGCCGATGTTGTCATGTCGTCGCTTCTGCTGCTCGATGCCAACCGCAACGATATGTTCGACAAGTCGCTCGAAGTCTACGTGAAGATGGCGCAGGCCGACATCGTGAAACACGCCGACTTCATCGCCAATTTCCGTGTCGAGGACATGGAGGCCTATAAAGCCTGAAACTCATTTGATTAAATAACTTTGGTGTGTCGGAGGACGGATGAGGCCCTCCGACACACTGCTTTATCGGATAGATCTATGGCGGCTGACTATAACAGAGAGCGCCTCGCCGCGGCCGGCGATCCGGCCAGACTTGATGCCATCCTTCAGGCCGAACTGCGCGAGCGCGCGGCTTCGAAACTGCCGCTGACACTCAGCTGCAGTGAATTCCGTTTTCCCACGGCGTTGTCGGCCGAACAGGCCACCGGCGACCATCTCGCCGCGCTCCATGCCGTTCTTGTCGAGCCGGGATCGTCAGTCCTCGACATGACCTGCGGTCTTGGCATCGACGCCTTCCATATAGCGCGGCGCGCTTCGTCGGTGACCGCGATCGACATCGATTCCCGCTGTGCGGAGGCTGTCAACATGAATGCGCGTGCGCTCGGACTTGATAATGTCGAGGGGGTATGCGCTGATTCTACCGAGTGGTTGCGCGTGACCGACAGGAAATTCGATGTCATTTTTATCGATCCGGCGCGGCGCGGACGCGACGGCAGGCGGCTGTTCGCTCTGGCGGATTGCAGTCCGAACGTTGTAGAGCTGTTGCCTCTTATGCGAGAACGGGCAGGGCGCGTTATAATAAAGGCATCGCCGATGCTCGACATATCGCGGATGAGGACGGAACTCGGCGGCGACGCCGACATAATCGTATATGGCGAGTCGAATGAGTGTAAGGAGCTGACGGCAGTTATTCCGGGCTCGGGCCTGACGCGGGTCATCGACAGCGAAAGTCCTGAATTTTCTTTCTCCCCTGAAAACGAGGCTGCCGCCGAAATATGCTTTGCAGAACCCGAAGCCGGACAGTGGCTCCACGAGCCTTCGGCCGCCATGCTGAAGTCGGGAGCATTCCGCCTGATGTCGGAGAGGTTCGGGCTTTCGGCGCTTGCTCCAGACACGCATCTCTATGTCGGCGATACGCCGTCTGAAGGTTTTCCCGGAGAGATCAGGCCGATTGTGAAAGTAGTGGAGTGGGGTAAGCGGGCCGGCCGCGAGCTCGGCTGTGATGCGGCAGATGTCGCGGTCAGGAATTTCGTCATGTCGGCCGAAGAACTCCGCAAGCGTCTCGGCATACGGCGCGGCGGCGACGGCAATGTCAGGTTAATCGGCGCGCGTTCGCGCTTGCGCAAGCTGTTGCTTCTGCTTGGCGCTCCGCAAAGAGCCGCTGAAGTTTTATAAGATTTATAAGACTTATAAGTTTAATATAAAGCTGATCTTCTCATTGCGAACGACCGTTTCCGCGGAGTGTCGGTTGTCGACGGCCGCATAACTCTGCCGTCGCTTCCCGGCATAGGTGTCGAGCCGGTTCAGACAGGGAGAATGCCCTGAGCGTTGAGAATCCTGAATACCAGATCATGGAGTGCGTCATAAGGATCGACGCGCGAGCCTATGCCTTTGCTGCGGGTGTCGGCTTCGCGGATGGCGCCGATTATTTCGATGACTTTATAGGCATTGTAGTTGCGGGCCGCCCCGGTGTAGTTCTTCAGCTGCCATTCGCTGCGAAGTCCCATTGCCGCCACGAGCGCCGCCGGCGATTTGTCGCGCGAGAAATGGAATATCATCAGGTCGCTGAAGAAATTGAATATGGCGCTTATTGTCATTACGAAGGGGTTCGACTTCGGGTTGGCGCGGAAAAACTCGATAATGCGGTAGGCTTTGGCTCCGTTGTGGGCTGCAAGCGCGTTGATAAGCTCGAAGTTGTTGAAATCTTTGCTGAATCCGATATTCCTTTCGATAGATTCGGGCGTTATCGTTGCGCCGCGGCCGAGGGCCACGGCCAGTTTGTCGACTTCGTTGTGGAGCCGCGACATATCGGTGCCGACATATTCGGTCAGCATCGCCAGACTCTTCGGCTCTACTCCGAGTCCTTTTTCTTTAATGAGGGTCTGGAGCACACCGGCAACGGCAGATTCCTTAAGCTTTTTCGATTCGAAGATAACTCCGTTTTTGCGTATCGCGGCAATGAGGTCTTTTCCTTTTGCCTGCTCTCCGCGACATGAGATTACGAGCACCGTCGACGGGGACGGATTCTCACAATATGTGTGGAGTTTGTTCAGTTCGGTGGCGCTTATTGCCTGGGCTTCCTTGAGAATCACTACCATCCTGTCGGCCATCATTGGAAAACGGCGGCAGGTTTCGTCGACAGCTATCATCGACGTTTCGGGCGCATAGAGCGTGTAGAGATTGAAGTCGCGGTCGTCGGGAGAAATGAGCCCGACAAAGTCGTTGATCAGCAGATCGGTGAAATATCCTTCTTCGCCGTGGAGAAGATAGACGGGCGCTGTTTTTCCTGACAGAATCTGTCGGTGAAGTTGCTCGTAGGTTAGTGTCGCGGGTGTGGCCATTGCCGTTTAATCGGAAAATTTTCGTAAATTTACGCAGAAAAAACCGATTGCCAAAATACGCGATGACCCAATTGCCGCCACCTTTGAATCTTCCGCCTGTCGAAGCCCGGATAGAGCGGGCCGATTCGGGAGCTTTGAAAATTTTTGATCCGTTAAGACAGAAGATGGTGGCGCTGACTCCCGAGGAATGGGTCAGGCAGCATTTCATCGCCTACCTTATGTCGGAAAAAGGTTTTCCGCGGTCTCTTATGGCCAATGAGCTGGCGCTGACGCTCAACGGGACGCGCCGCCGCTGCGACACCGTCGTTTTCGACCGCACAGGCCGTCGGCCGCTGATGATAGTTGAGTATAAGGCGCCTCATATCGCGGTTTCGCAGCGGACGTTCGATCAGATCGCCCGTTATAATATTGTGCTTAAAACTCCGTGGCTTGTTGTCAGTAACGGCATGAATCATTATTGCTGCCGGGTCGACAACGATGCGGGAACGTATTCTTTCGTCGACAGACTTCCGACTTATTCCGACATCGCGGGAGCGGCGCGCTGATTGTCCCTGCGATAGATTTACGCGATAGTTTTTTCGAAAAAAGTTAGCTCACAGTCGCCGTTTTTTGACTATTTTTGCAGCCAGAAACAAACTAACCTAATAAACAATTCCATATTATGAACGCAAAAATTCAAGACGCTATCAATGAGCAGATTAATGCTGAACTTTGGAGCGCTTATCTCTATCTTTCAATGGGTATGCAGTTTGCCAACAGCGGTATGCCCGGTGTGGCCAACTGGTTCCGCATCCAGTATCAGGAAGAGCAGGCCCACGCTGAGATTTTCATGAACTATATCAACCAGCGCGGCGGACGTGTGATTCTCAAAGCTATCGACGCCGTTCCCACAGAATGGGCAACCCCTCTCGATGCTTTCAAGGCCACTCTCGAGCATGAGCAGAAAGTGACCGCTCTCATCAACAATCTCTATGCGCTGGCCGAGGCCGAGCATGACTATGCTACCCGCGACCGTCTGGCCTGGTTCGTTTCGGAGCAGGTCGAAGAGGAAGACAATGCCCGCACTCTTATCGACAAGTTCACTCTTATCGGTAACGACGGTATGGGCCTCTATACCCTCGACCGCGAGCTTGCCTCACGTGTCTACACTGCTCCGTCGATTCTCTCGGCCGAGTAAAAACATAAGATATAACGCAAAGGGGAGGTGCATCGTCTGACGCATCTCCCCTTTGTCTGTCATTAACCGGAGGTTATTGATGGCTCAGGGCTGCTTCATAAGCTCCGGGTGTGGTGAAGATTTCGACAGCCTTGAGGTAGACCGGGTCGAGGCGGTTGGCAACGCGCCAATAGGCTTCCTGATCGAACAGGTCGCGCGCAATCAGTCCTTTCAGGATTGTCAGGATTGTCTCTTTCGAAGTCTCGAATCCTTTTTCATCGTATGGAACACCCTCATCCTCGCCGAGCTTGACCATGTCGTCGATGAGCTTCTGACTAATTTCGAAGCCTGAAATGAAGTCGCCGATGGTCTTGTAGCTCTTCTTCAGCTGCTTGCGGTTGGCGTCGATATAGTTTGTGACAATTCGGTTATAGACGCCCTTGGCCATCAGATCGCGGTAATATGTGGAATAACCTGTTGTGTCGATAGGCACGAATTTATCGGGAAGTATGCCGCCTCCGCCGTAAACCGGCCGATGGAGCTTCAGGGTGTAGTATTTAAGCGAGTCGGGCAGAACGATGCTGTCTTCGCTGAGATATTCGCCGTGTTTGTAGCGGTTTATGAGGTCGTCGCGATAGGCGTCGTCGTCGCCGTCGTGATAGGGCTTCTGGATGCAGCGGCCTGACGGAGTGTAGTAGCGCGCTACTGTCAGGCGCACCATAGAGCCGTCGGGGAACGGGAACGGCCGCTGGACAAGGCCTTTTCCGAAGGTGCGCCGTCCGACGATAATGCCGCGGTCGTTGTCCTGGACAGCCCCCGCGAGGATTTCGCTGGCCGAGGCGCTGAACTGGTTGACGAGAATCTGAACGGGGCCGTCGAAGAGGGTGGATGGGGCGGCGGCAGTGTATGTCGAGCGTCCGAGCCGGTCCGAGCCGGTGCTGACGATCGGGGCGTCGAAGGGGAGCAGCATCTCGGCGAGGGTGGTGGCGCTCTGGAGGTAGCCGCCCGAATTGTCCTGAAGGTCGATGATGAGCTTCTTCATGCCCTGTTTATTCAGTTTTTCGATAGCCTTATACATCTCTTCGGGTGTTTCTTCGGCGAAGCGCGACAGGCGGATATAGCCTATCTCGGGGTCGACCATATATGAGGCGTCGACACTGTAGATCGGAATATCGTCGCGGACGACACGGAAGTCGATTGTCTCCTTGCCGCGCAGAACCTTTAGGTTGGCGACAGTTCCTTTCGGCCCGCGCAAGAGTTTCATGACGCTCGAATTAGGTCGTTTTACGCCGGATATCAGCGAGTCGTTCGAGACGAGAATGCGGTCGCCGGGCTGAATGCCGACGCGCTCACTGGGCCCTCCGGCGATTGTCTGGATGACATAGAGCGTGTCGTTAAGCATCTGGAACTGAATGCCGATTCCGCTGAATTTTCCTTCGAGCGGCTCGGTAACTTCCTTGGTTTCTTCGGCATTCGTATAGCTCGAATGAGGGTCAAGTTTCTTCAGCATGGCCCTTATGCCTTCGTCGACTACTTTGCCGGTGTCGACAGGATCGACATAGAAAGTCTCGATTATTTTCTCCACCGAAGCTATTTTCCGGGCAGGGTCGAGATTCTGCGCCAGAGGAACCAAAGCGCTGAAAAGAACTGCGAAAAGAAGAAATTTCTTCATTATTGTCACGAGTGAATAAGGGGTTATGGCAGATATTGGTCGATGTCGACGCCGTTGTGGCTGAGCTCACGCAGGGCCGAAGAGCTTATCCAGGCCAGCTCGGGCCTCGATAACAGTAGAACGGTTTCCAGTCCGGAAATGTTGCGGTTGATGTCGGCAAGATTGCGCTCATATTCGAAATCGGCGGCATTGCGCACGCCGCGCAGCAGGGCTGTCGCTCCGGCCCGGCGGCAGGCGTCGACGGTCAGCCCTGTGTAGGCTGTTACCTCTACGCAGGGATTGCCGGCGAAGACGGCTCTGATGGCTTCAACGCGGCGCGACGTTTCCCATCCGGCCGCGTTTTTCGATTCGTTGATTCCGACACCTATGACTACGCTGTCGAACATCGAGAGCGCACGGTCGACAATGTCGCGGTGGCCTACAGTGAACGGGTTGAAAGAGCCGGCGAAGAAAACCCGGCGCGGCTGTTCAGGAAATTTGGCTGTCATCTTCGACAATTAGATTTTCGACAATGAAATTCTGACGTTCGGGGGTGTTCTTGCCCATATAGAATTCGAGAACTTCGGCTACGGCGTCTTCCTTCCGGAGGCCAACGCGGTCGGCGCGCATGTCGGGGCCGATAAAATGGCGGAATTCGTCGGGCGATATTTCGCCGAGACCTTTGAATCGTGTAATCTCGGCGTTGTTCCCAAGACGGTTGATGGCGTTGATACGTTCTTCGTCGGTATAGCAGTAATATGTATCGTCGCTGATCTTCGACGACGCCGAGCGGCGCGTGGCCTTCTTGTTGCGCACGCGGAAGAGAGGTGTCTGCAAGACATAGACGTGCCCCTTCTTGATCAGGTCGGGGAAGAACTGAAGGAAGAAAGTCAGCAGCAGAAGGCGTATGTGCATTCCGTCGACATCGGCATCGGTAGCTATGACAACGTTGTTGTAGCGCAGTCCGTCGATGCCCCCCTCGATGTTGAGGGCCGCCTGAAGCATATTGAATTCGTCGTTTTCGTAGACGACTTTCTGGGTCAGTCCGTAGGAATTTTTCGGCTTGCCTTTGAGCGAGAAGACTGCCTGAGTCTCGACGTTGCGTATCTTTGTTATGGAGCCGGCGGCCGAGTCGCCCTCGGTTATGAAAATCGACGATTGCAGCTTTTTGTCGGTATCTCCCTTAGGGTCGTTGAGATGTATGCGGCAGTCGAAGAGTTTCTTGTTGTGGACACTGACCTTCTTAGCTTTTTCGCGGGCGAGTTTTGTGACCCCTGCCATAGACTTGCGCTCGCGCTCGCTTTCCTGAACTTTTTTAAGGATAATATCGGCGACGTCGAGGTTCTTATGGAGATAGTCGTCGAGCTCTTTTTTGACGAAATCACCGATGAATTTGGCTACCGTGGGGCCTCCTGGCGCCATTTCGCGCGAACCGAGCTTGATCTTCGTCTGTGATTCGAACTCAGGTTCCTCAACCTTAATGGAGAGGGCGGCGACCATGCCGTTTCGGATGTCGCTGTATTCGAAGTTGCGGTTGAAGAATTCCTTGAAAGTGCGGCTGACAGACTCTTTGAAGGCGGCCAGATGGGTTCCGCCCTGAGTTGTGTGCTGGCCGTTGACAAAAGTGTAATATTCCTCGCCATACTGGTTGGCATGCGTGATCGTCAGCTCTATGTCGGTTCCTTTGAGGTGGATCGGCGCATAGAGCGGTTCCTTTGTCATATTCTCGCGCAGGAGGTCGAGAAGACCGTTGCGCGAATGATAGCGCTGGCCGTTGAAGTTCAGCGTCAGGCCGGTGTTGAGGAACGAATAGTTTTTAAGAAGGGGAACAACGAACTGCTGGCGGTATCTGAATCCGCGGAAAAGCTTGTCGTCGGGGGTGAACCTGACGAGTGTTCCGTTGGCCTCCGAGGTGTCGGCTATCGGATCGTCGACAGTCAGATTGCCCTCGCAGTAGGCTATATGCTTCGTCTTGCCGTCGCGGAAGCTCGAAATCTCGAAGCTTGAGCTCAGTGCGTTCACGGCCTTGATTCCGACACCGTTGAGGCCGACAGACTTCTTGAACACCGAGCTGTCGTATTTGGCGCCGGTGTTCATTTTAGACGATGCGTCGATCAGCTTGCCGAGCGGTATTCCGCGGCCATAGTCGCGCACACTGACCGAGCCTTCTTCTGTCAGGGTAATGTCAATCTGCGAGCCGAAGCCCATCATATATTCGTCGATGGAGTTGTCGAGAACCTCTTTAAGCAGAACGTAGATTCCGTCATCGAAATTCGAGCCGTCGCCCAGCTTGCCGATATACATGCCCGGGCGGCGGCGGATATGCTCTTTCGGATCAAGCGTGATGATTGAATCTTCAGTGTAGGCCGCACCTGAGAGGTCGGGGGCAATGTCGTCGGGGAGCTCCGGAAGCTCTGTTGGAATCAGATCACTCATTGGCACTTATTTAATCCCACAAAGTTACGAAAAAACTCCGAAACCCGAAAATCCCGGTTCAGAAGTTGCTGACGCGGAGTTTATTGTATGGCAGCGCGCCCGGTGATTAATGAAAAATAAGTGCTGAACCTCCGGCAAATATGAGGACTACGACAAGGACGCTTGCTGCAGCGCAGAGCAGAACCGCGCCGGCAGCAACATCTTTGACGAGTTTGATCTTTTCATCATGATAGGGACAAACGCGGTCGGCAAGTATCTCGATGGCCGTGTTCAAACCTTCCGCTCCCAATATCAGGCCAATACAAATGATTATTATGCACCATTCGATCAGGGAGAGACTGACTGTTATTCCGGCAATGACCGTTAGAAGGGCAATTGCAAAGTGAATGCGGAAATTGACTTCTCCGGCAAGCCGTTTTATTCCGAGTACGGCATATCTGAAACTTGAATATCTGCTATTGCATTTGTAAGTCATAAGCAACGCGCTATAATTCAGAATGTCAACTGCAGAGCCAGTCCCTTGCTTTCCTGTGGGGTGTATGGCGACAGGAATATATTGGCATTATACCGTTTACGAAAAAATGTTTTTGTTATCACGGGATAAAGCCAGTATGCAGCCTGAGCGCAGAGTATTCCGAATCCGGCACCCGCCACAACATCTGTAAGCCAATGTCGGTTGTTATACATCCGCAGGAAGCCGGTTCCGGCGGCAACGGCATAACCGGCGAGTCCTATCCACGGCGATACATCCCAATATTCGCGGCGCAGTATCTCGGCTCCCGCAAAAGCTAATGCAGTATGTCCCGAAGGGAAGGAATTGCGAGTGCTTCCGTCGGGGCGTTCAACTCCTGTCAGCGTTTTAACTCCGTAAACCGACAGCCCTGTAAGTAGGTAGGCTGTGCCGGATATTATGGTAAGATCAACATAATCATGCTGTCCTTTTATCCCGCAAAGTCTTAACCCGTAAGCTGCTGCCAACGGGGCAAACTGACTGAAGTCGTCCACCCCGATTTTTGAATGAGGATGCTCCTGAAGCTCATCTTTGGTTTCGTTGTTAGTGTATTTCAACCAGTCACTTTCCAGCCCTATAAATCCTGCCCCAATCAATAGCCCGGGTATGATAAGCTGGGTCGGCCGGAATCGGTAAGGATTCTCATTGAGATATTTGTCAAACTCAGAGGTGTCGATGCTGTCTGTTTCGGTCTCAGTCTGCGCTGAAACGGACATAGCTACGAATAACAATATAATGAATGCGGATAATCCTTTCATATATTCCTTTTGAAATTACGCGACAAATGTATGACATGATTCTGCAGACATTCTGAATCCGGATATACACCACTTATCATTTATAATGCAATGAATTATTAGCATTTATGAAATATTCATGCAATGTCCTGAAAATAATTTTGCAGCGTCAAAACAATACTTTTATCATGAGAATCGAGAAGATGGAAATATAGGACCCGTGCAAGGGGGCAGGCGTTAAAGAATCTTATTTCTTCACCTCGGATTTTAACATTTCGGAAGTAACGTATTCCTTCGTTGGAGCGTTATTCTTTTGTCCCGCAAACGACAGCGAAGCTTTACGCCGTTGTTCATGAGTCCGATGAGTTAGCTTGTCGGACTCTTTTTGTCCCACAAACTCAAGCTCAGCTTTATCCGTTGTTCAGTTGCGGAATTTTTCGGTGTTCACGTATGGTGTCTGTCGTTTTACGACAGCGAACATTCGACATATAAGCTTGAACTTCACAGCATTGAGCACACAACCGAAACTTTTGCCCTGTTCGCGTTTACGGTTATAATAAGCTTTAATTCCGGAATCATGCACTATAGTGCTTTTTGCAGCTTCGGTAAGTAGCGCCTTTAGCTCGCCATGGCCGACCCGTGAGACATGGTCGCCACCTTTTACGGAAGTCCCTGAGGTGAACGACATCGGGCTGATGCAACTGAACTTAGCGTACTGGCGTGCATTTTGAAAGCGAGTGAAATTACTCGTCGCCACGATTGTCGCGACAGCGTTAATCTATAAAATCCCTGAATCAGGCGTAATATCAAGGCCGGCGGCTTCGACAAGCTGTCGGTCTTTCTTCATCACCTCTGCTTGAATCCACTTTTTGTCAACCCTGACTGTCCTCATTCGGCTCAGGCTTCGAACCATATCCATGGGCGCAACCCTGTTGCTAAGCTCGGCACGTTTCAGTCGGTCACTAAGATCATAATACCACTGCAGAGCAAGCAGGCAGATGAATGTCCATGCCTCAAGCGATTTTTCATCCTGCATATATGAGTGGTCCGCCTCAATAATATTCTTGAAAGCGTCTATGGCTTGCTCAACATCTCCTCTGGTCTTATAGTCAAGATAGGCATGCTCGGCATCCTTGCCTGAGGTCGACATCAGAGCCAATGTGCCGAACTGCAATGCCTTGGCCTTATAATTCTCCATTGTATATCCCTCCATGTCGGGATTGAACACGCGTCGCATATAGTCCTCCGACTCATCGCTGCGATGCGCCTCGTCGAGATACAGGAATACCTCGTGTCCGTCAATCTCAAAACGCTTCCACCAGATGGGACGCTTGTGATAGAGAAACGCCCCATCCGCACCTTCATTTGTGCGTGATGTGAAAATGCTGTAATCCAATCCTTTCGTTGAGCGTTTGAGCGACATTATAAACTTTATGCCAAGCTCATCGAGCTTTTCGATATTGGATACCGACTGAAAGCCTTTGTCAATGATTGCCACTCCGCCGCGCATGCCGGAATCCTCGACACAGACCTTGAACGCACAGACATCCTTGATGCTGCCTGGCATGAGACGATAATAAACGGGCAGATGTTTCGCGCAGTTGAATATCCACATTATATTGACGGCTGTATCGAATGCGCCTTTCTTAGTCTTTGTAAGCTGTGGATAGTCCATGC
>ERZ836877.1627-NODE-1627-length-33236-cov-7.155270_pt1 | contig 33236 bp, 25 predicted proteins | sample MGYA00519469_ERZ836877 | MGnify/ENA primary metagenome ERZ836877 (study PRJEB31850, sample SAMEA3708809) | human gut metagenome | biome: human gut; feature: human-associated habitat; material: faeces | place: China | collected 2014 ... | reverse complement strand
CAATGTTCTCTTTTGTCGCCCTCAGGTCATTTCCTGATTGCGGGTGCAAAGTTACACCCTTTTTCCTCTCCCGCCAAATATTTTCCGCAAAAAGTTCACTTAAAAACATATTTTTAACTTTTATTCACATTCAGCAAGCGCACCGTTTTAGCTATTTTACTATCATTCAGATATATAACAAATACCGCTATTTTTCATCGTTGGACACATTTTTTTCACATAGCATACCGGAGAAAAGTTATTCCATTAAACAAGCTTTTTAATCTTTTTTCTTCCCCTTTATATTATTAATGTATACAAAATCCGGAGGTGATTGTCGTGTAGAGTTTTTTTTGTAATTTTGGGGAGTTTTTCTCTCAAAATTATGTCATCATTCGTACATCTACACGTCCATTCTCATTATTCTCTGCTCGACGGCCTGTCGAGTCTGCCCGATCTCATAAAGAAAGCGGTGGCTGACGGCATGCCTGCCCTGGCGTTGACGGATCATGGCAACATGTTCGGTATCAAAGAGTTTACCAATAGCATAAAGAAGCACAACAAGAAAGTAAAAGAAAATGTAGCGGCAGCCCAAAAGGCTCTTGACGAGGCTATGACCGGCGCAGATCCTCAGGCGATAGCGTCTGCCGAAGCAGAACTTGCCAAGGCAAAGGCCAAACACCTCAAACCTATCATCGGATGTGAGATGTATGTAGCCAATAATTCGCTGAAAGACAGAGGTGATAAGACCGACAAAGGGCGCCATCTTGTTGTACTTGCAAAAAATCTGACCGGTTATAAAAACCTCATAAAACTGGTATCGCAGGCCTGGACAGAAGGCTTTTATCACCATCCCCGCACAGATAAAGCCGCTTTGGCCGCACATCACGAGGGTCTCATTGTCTGTTCAGCTTGCCTTGGCGGAGAAATACCACGCAAACTTCAGGCACACGACTATGAAGGCGCCGATGCAAGCGTGGCATGGTTCAAACAAATCTTCGGCGACGATTATTACATAGAGCTTCAGCGCCACAAAGCTACCGCTGTGCGTGCGAGCCGTGATGTGTACGAACGACAGATGGAGATCGAGCCTCATCTCATAGGCCTGGCTCGAAAATATGGTATCAAACTCGTTGCGACCAATGATGCCCATTTCGTCGATGAAGCCGATGCCGAAGCACACGACCGCCTTATCTGTCTGGCGACCAACCACTATCTGAGCGATGAAAACCGCATGGTATATACCAAACAGGAGTGGCTGAAAACAACGAGCGAGATGAGCGCGCTCTTTGCCGATATACCAGAAGCTCTCGAAACTACACTCGAAATCGCCTCTAAGGTCGAGGAATACAGTATCGACCATGCTCCGATCATGCCGAACTTCGCCATACCGGAGGATTTCGGCACGGAAGAGGAATACCGTTCGCGTATAACGGAACAGGAACTCTACGAAGAGTTCACCCGCAACGAACACGGCGAAGTAGTGATGGACGAAGCGGCCGGCAAAAAGCAGATTGAACGCCTTGGAGGATACGACAAGCTATACCGCATAAAATTCGAGGCCGACTATCTGAAAAAAATAACATATGAAGGCGCAGCCCGACGATATGGCACTCCACTCGACGAAGAAGTGAACAACCGCATCCTGTTTGAGTTGCACGTAATGAAAACGATGGGTTTCCCGGGCTACTTCCTTATCGTGCAAGACTTTATCAAAGCCGGACGTGAACTGGGAGTAAGCATTGGCCCGGGACGAGGATCCGCTGCCGGTTCTGTCGTAGCCTATTGTCTGGGAATCACGCAGATCGACCCGCTTAAATACGACCTTCTTTTCGAACGCTTTCTCAATCCGGACCGTATATCCCTCCCCGATATCGATGTCGATTTCGATGATGACGGACGCGAGACCGTGCTCAATTACGTGACACAGCGCTATGGCGCCCCTAACGTAGCCCATATCATCACCTACGGCACCATGGCGGCCAAGACAGCCATAAAGGACGTAGCGCGAGTGATGAAATATCCGGTAGCGACGGCCAACAACCTCACCAAGATGATACCGGCCCACATGCCCATCGACCCACGAGATCCCAACCATGAAAAGGAACTCAAGCCTACGGTGGCAAACTGCGTCAATTATCTCAGTGACTTCCAGAGCGAGATGGAGAAAAACAGCGATGTGCGCGATATTCTCCACTACGCAGACAAACTCGAAGGCACCGTCCGGAATACAGGCGTACATGCCTGCGGTGTCATCATATGCCGCGACGATGTAACCGACTGGGTGCCTGTCAGCACAGCCGCCGATAAAAACGGCGACCGCATTCTCGTTACCCAGTACGAAGGATCAGTCATAGAAGACACCGGCCTGATCAAGATGGACTTTCTGGGTCTTAAAACCCTCTCGATCATACGCGATGCAGTGACCAACATCAAGCGTTCGCGTGGAATAGATGTCGATATAGACAACATACCCATCGACGATCCCAAGACCTACGAGCTGTATAGCCGCGGCTCTACTGTCGGCACGTTCCAGTTCGAGTCGCCGGGTATGCAGCGCTATCTGCGCGAACTGAAACCAAGTGTATTCGAGGATCTTATAGCCATGAACGCCCTTTACCGCCCGGGCCCGATGGAAAAGATACCCGACTTTATCGCCCGAAAGCACGGACAGGAACCTATCGTCTACGATATACCTGAAATGGAAATGTATCTTAAAGATACGTACGGCATCACGGTATATCAGGAACAGGTCATGCTTCTGTCACGTCTTCTTGCCAACTTTACCCGCGGCCAAAGCGACACCCTCCGCAAAGCCATGGGTAAGAAACTCATCGAGAAGATGAACGAGCTCAAAGGCCTGTTCCTCGAAGGCGGTCAGAAAAACGGCCACTCAGCCGAGGTTCTCAGCAAGATATGGGGCGAATGGGAAAAATTCGCCTCCTACGCCTTCAATAAGAGCCACGCCACCTGCTACAGCTGGGTAGCCTTTCAGACCGGCTATCTGAAAGCAAATTATCCGGCCGAATATATGGCGGCAGTCCTAAGCCGAAACCTTTCGGATATAACAAAACTGAGCTTTTACATGGACGAATGCAAGGCCATGGGGCTCAGCGTCAAAGGCCCGGACATCAACGAATCGTACGCTACCTTCAGCGTCACAGGCAACGATGTGATCCGCTTCGGCCTTTCGGCTATCAAGGGAGTGGGCAACGATGTGGTGCGCAATATCGTCGAGACCCGCGAAAAAGGCGGCCCGTTCAAAGACATCTATGATTTTGTCGAGCGTGTACCTGCCGGCACTCTCAACAGGCGCGTTTTCGACAATCTTGTAATAGCCGGAGCTTTCGACTGCTTCGAAGGCATAAAGCGCGAAGACCTCGTAGGAGAGGCGGGCAAACGTGGCGAGACCGTAGCCGAACAATTGCTCCGTTATGGCTCCCAGCGCCAGAGCGAAGAAAAAATGCAGGCATCGTCGCTCTTCAGTTTCGACGATGACGATTTCAAGGCTCAGAGCCGCCCACCGATACCAAGCTCACCATCGTGGGACAATCTCACACGCCTCAACAAAGAACGCGAACTGGTCGGAATGTATCTTTCGGCCCATCCGCTCGATCCATACTGGCTCGACGTCAACTATGGCGTAGGTTATACAGCTGTAGAGAAGAACGAGATCAGCCAGCCCACCACCGCACCCGTAGCCTTTGCCGGAATGGTGACGGCACTTGAAGAAAAACAGACTTTCAACGGCGGCAGTATGTTGATAGTGAAGGTAGAGGATTTTTCAGGAGTGACCGATTTCACCATGTTCGAAAAACAACGTGCCGAATTCGGCCATCTGTGCACTCCCGGCTCCGCGATATACGTAAGCGGCATGTTCCGCGCCGTCCGCAACAAAACCACCGGCGCCACCAACGTGCGCTTCGGCGTCGACAAGGTGCTTCCGCTCGACGGCCTCCACGGCAAACTCGTGACAGGCATGGAGATCTCAAGTACGACAGGACAGTTACGTCAGCTCGACGAGCTACTTCAGGACATAGGGAAACAGGAAGAGGCCGATGCCGTGCCTCTCAGTCTCTCTATCTTCGACCCCGAGATAGGCCGCAAACTCCATTTCAGTTCAGGTCTTAGAATCAAACCCGACAAATTACTTATCGACACTCTGACAAGTCTTGACTTCGAGTTCAAGCTCGAACGAAAGAATCTGAATTAAATGATATTACACACCATTCTAAATTACAAGTTATCATGAGCATGACATTCACAGACGAGAACATACACGATATCATAGCCACCGGACAGCCCGTAGTAGTCGACTTCTGGGCAACATGGTGCGGCCCCTGCAAGGCCCTCGCCCCCACAATCGACGCTCTCGCCGAAGAATACGAAGGCCGAGTGGTAATCGGCAAATACAACACCGAAGACAACACCGAGTTCTGTACCGAAAACCGCGTGATGGGAATTCCTCTGCTGCTTTTCTTCAAAGACGGCAAAAAAGCGCCATTCCGTCTGGCGGGCGCGGTAAAAGCCGAAGCAATTCGCGAAAAAATCGAAGAACTTCTTAAAATGTGAAAACGGTATATTCACCGGATGAGATAGAACGGATACTCGAGGCCACCATAGGGCCGGCCCACGAACCCGAAGACCTCGACGCCGACCAGAGTCGTGAGCGCCGACGCCGTCGCGCGCACTTCATCGGACTTGTCGGCGAACAGTCGGCAAAAGAGGTACTCGACATACACGGAGACCGTCCGGGCGCGATAGTGATTTTCGCCGGCGACGACCTCTGCGGCGCATATGCCTTGTCGACAGCAAGCGCGCTCTGCGCTCTCGGACGCCATGCCAAAGTCTGCCTCTTCAACATCGGAGGCAATATGCTGAGCGATGACTGCCGAGCCGAACGCGACCGCTTCGTGCAGACTGCCGGTGCCGAATGGCTCAACGAAGTAACCGATCCGGGCGCAAGTTTCACGATGCCGGAGCTTGACTCCGGTATGACGGTTGTCGACGGTCTGTTCGGAATCGACTATCAGAAACCGCTAAGAGGAGGCTATCAGGCCGTGGCGCGCTATATCAACGAAAGCCCCTCGACACCTAAAGTGGTCTCGCTCGACATACCATCGGGCATGAACCTCAACCTATCGGTCGGCATGGTCAACCGCAACATAATACATGCGGATCTTACCCTGGCCATCGTCGGACCGACTCCGGCATTCTTCATGCCGGAAAACGCCCAGCTCATCGGCAGGTGGAAAACGTTGCGGCTGCCGCTCGACAAAAGCGTGGTCAGACATCCCAAATGCCGTATTGTCGATGCCAAAGCCATCCGTGCGGTATTGCCTCCGCGCGATCCTTTTGCTGATAAGAACGATCTCGGATGCGTACTCCTGTTCGCCGGCTCATACGGCATGCTCGGCGCTGCTGTTCTCGCCACACGTTCGGCGACACGCTCCGGCTGTGGCAAGGTGATATGCCACGGGCCCCGCTGCGGATTCTACGTGCTACAGAGTTCCGTTCCCTCAGCCATGTACGAAACCGACGGCGCCGATTTCGACATACAGCGTTTCGAAAGTCAGCACAATGCCGATGCCATCGCCGTGGGACCCGGTCTCGGCCATTCCGACGCTACCATCTACGGTCTCGAACGCTTCCTCAAGACATGCCAGGCACAAGGCCGGAGCGTAATCATCGATGCCGACGCCCTCAACTGCATGGCCAGACGTCCCAGCATGCTCGACTTCCTGACGCCCGGCTCGATCCTTACACCGCACTACCGCGAATTCGACCGGCTCTTCGGCACACAGAGCAGTCACTCCACACGCCTTCTCAAAGCCATCGAGATGGCAGCCCGCTATAAAATAACAATAGTACTGAAAGGGCATTATACATTCACCGTATGGCCCGACGGCGAAGTTCTCGTTAACGCCTCGGGCACTGACGCCCTTGCAACTGCAGGCAGCGGCGACGTTCTCACCGGACTCATCGCAGGCCTCGCGGCCCAGCATCTCGCGCCGGAGATAGCCGCAGTGGCAGGCGTATATCTGCATGGCATAGCTGGAAAACTATCTGCTGTCCGCAACGGCGTGCGCGGAACCACAGCCGAAGATATAGCCGACAACATAGGCCTCGCAATAGAAAGTATCTGCAATCCACCCTCCAAATGACATATCAATGAAAAGAAATCTTATAATAATCGCCGCAGCGGCCCTCCTTACCTTTCCATGTCAGGCCCAGACAAGCCAGAAACTTACGGCAGGGAAGGCCAATGAATATGGCCTGGTATATACTTTGCCGGTGACCGCACTCGACATATATCTCGAAGCTGAGATTTCAGAAGCGCATCCGGGCGAATTTCATAACTATGCCCGCCGCCACCTCGGTATCGGCGATGCCATCACCGCCGACAGCCGGAGCGCGGTTCTGAAATCAGTCACCATCGTGCCTCGCGGCATTCCCGACACCGAAAACCGCTGGCTTGCCCAGTTCAAGGCAGGCGCCGCGCCCTATATGCTTCTGACAGCCGACAATCTGCCGCAGTCGGTCAATACAGAAGATATACTCGAGATCGAAACACCTGCAATTCCGGCTCCGACAGCCGCTCAGCCCACTCCACTCGAGACGCCCGCCGCGGCCCAGGCCATAACCGCCGAAATGGCACGCAGTTCTTCGACATCCAAGCGCGCAGAACTTGCCGCCCAGCGCATATTCGAACTACGGGAGACACGCTCCGACATACTTTCCGGACAGGCCGACAATCCTCCCGCCGACGGGCAGGCCATGCAACTCGTACTCGACAATCTATCGGCGCAGGAAGCAGCCCTTACGGCAATGTTTGCCGGCACGAAAAGCTCGCGCACCGACGTCGAACGTATCACAATTACGCCCGACAGCACAGGCACCGGTGAGACCGTAATAGCCCGTCTCTCGGCTGTCGACGGAATTATATCGCCCGATAATCTTGCCGGGGCGCCCGTGACAGTCACCGTAAAAATACTGGAGCAAGGCGTAATGCCCGTAATGGAAAACGGAGCTACAAAAACATTCCCTAAAGGCGGACTCGCCTACAATATTCCAGGCCGTGCCCTGGTAACAGTAAGCTATGGCGGCAAAAAAATTGCCGAAGAAGAAGTGGCGCTTGCACAGGCCGGTGTCGTTTTCGGTCTCGATCCCAAACTCTTTACCGATAAAAGAGCCCCGTCCAAAGCTCTTTTCGATCCGACAACAGGCGCTCTTGTAGAACTCGGACCGGCCAACTGATGTCCGGCCGGGACCGACATAGGCTGTCGCCGGAAGAATCGGAACAAATGCTCGCCGAGGCCGACCGCCTCTGCGGGCTCGGTTTTTATGAACAGGCTTTCGACCTTGATCTCGAAGTGGCGGAAGACGGCGATCCACGCGCGCAGACACGTGTGGGATGGTACTATGAAAACGGACTCGGCACCCGGCAGGACCCCGACAAGGCGTTTGCATGGTATCTGAAAGCCTCCGATCAGGGTCATGCCGAGGCTCAGTACATTCTCGCCGGATTTTACGATCACAGCAGTGATGACTATCGCCGCTTGCTCCGTGCCGCCGCCATAAACGGCTCCCCTGAGGCCATGACTGATTATGGCCTTGACATCAGAGACATCAATCCCGGCGAAGCATTCGTATGGTTTCTGCGCGCCGCGGACCATGACTATCCCCGTGCCCATTTCTTCGTCGCCCGTGCTTTCGACGAAGGCAAAGGCACCGAGACCGACCCTGAAGCGGCTTTCAGACATTTCAGAAAAGCGTACGATGCAGATTACGCGCAGGCCGCCGTAAATCTTGCGCTTCACTATGAGAAAGGACTCGGCACAGAGGCAGACGAAGAAGAGGCTGTGCGCATTATCAATCTGGCAGCCGAAGCCGGCGACAGCATGGCTCAGTATCATCTCGGCCGCATGACTGAAAACAGCATCGGGGGCCTTTCCGCCGATATACAGACAGCGCTGTCGTGGTATCGCAGAAGCGCCGAGGGAGGCTACTCACGGGCGCTCACTATTATTGCCGACAAACTTATCGACGGCGAAGATGTCGGGCAGGATATCACAACTGCCATCAGTCTTCTCGAGAAAGCCGTCGTAGCCGGAGATACGGAAGCCATGATCCGGCTCGGTGAATGTCACGAAAGTGGAATCGGTGTTCGCGAGAGCGCCAAAAAAGCCCTTGAATTTTATAGCAGAGCCGCACAGGGAGGCAACGCACGTGCTTTCGCCTGTATAGGCGCACTTCTTGAAGCCGGTATGGCGGTAACCAAAGATCTGAGAAAAGCCGCCGAGATGTACAGACGGGGAGCCGAAAAAAACGATTCAACAGCACTCTACCGTCTGGCTCTGCTATATGAACGCGGTGCAGGCATGCGCGACGATGAAAAAGAAGCGTTCAGGCTGATGAGCCGCGCCGCCGAGCTTGGCAACGAAGAGGCGATATTCTGTCTGGCCGGATACTACGAAACCGGCATCGGTACCCCGGTCGACTCTCGGAAAGCTTTCAGTCTCTATGAACGTGCGGTCGACCTTGGGAAACCAGAAGCATATGCATACCTTGGCTATTACTATGAAAACGGGATTGTCACGGCAAAAAATATAGACGTGGCAGTAGAACTATACCGCGCCGGACTGGAAAACGAAGACTCATATGCAGCCCGACGCCTCGGCGCCATGCTTGTGGAGGGCCGTGGCATAGAGCCGGATGTGGACGAAGGACTCAGACTGCTCCATTTTGCCGCTGACGACGGCGACGACATGGCCATGCTAATACTCGGCGATATATATTACTACGGCAATCCGCTCCCTACCGACAGAACCGAAGCAAAAAAATGGTACCGTCTCGCCGCCGACGCCGGCAACGAAGACGCCGAAGACCGCCTCGAAGAATTCTGAAAAAAACGGGGAGCGCGCCAATCGCGGCGAACTCCCCGGGCTTCCTTAACATAGTATTTTGTGTTCACTGAGCTTTGAGGATACCGCTGTTGATGGAGCGGTCGACGTTTGGAGTGTCGTGTTTCGTTTTTTTGCCGAAATCGACCGACCATGCCACTTTCACGTAGGCAGAACTACGATCGAGAGGCGAATATGATGTTTTATCGAACTGATAGACGTCGGTATTAAGCGCCTTACGATATATAGGACGCCGGAAGAAGGGATTGTCCGCACCAGCCTCTATCCTGAACGCATTGCGGCTCCATGAAACCGAAAGGCCGTAGACCCAGGGCGTTCTTGTGACGGTAAGGTCGTATCCCGCGAATTTACGCGGTGTCTCGAAGCGTACATTGTATGCGAAATCGCCGAAATAAAATGCGGCCTGACCGCTCGCTTTCCAGCAGGCTCCCGACAGACGGGCATCACCGAAATATCCGTTATAGTAATAACCACCTGTAAGCTGAAGATTGAACCTCTGCGACGGCATCCATGAGGCCGAAATATAGGCATCGACCTGACGCCAGTCGCCATAAGGTTTATAGGACTGGACAAGCAGATTGTTTTCAACAGTATAACTGGCTACCGGCAGCCGCTTTGCTCCATTGAAAATACCGACAGCCTGAAGATTGACCTTTCCGATACCGATTCCGTAAACTGCCGTCGCCTGTACTATCTTGGTCTGCTTAAGTTCCGGATTGCCCCGTCGCTCCTGCACGAGATCGATCTGCTGCACCGCGTTTGTCATCAACTCCAGCTGCGGGTATGAATTGCCATAAAGGAGCTGAAGCTGGGCAGACTGATTTCGTGCCGGCTGAATGGCAAAAACAGTCTGAAACCGAGGGCCGACAAAAGATGTACGCTGTTTGCCGTGAAGACGGTAAAACTGAGCCATAAGGCCCGGAGCCACACGAAGCGAAGCCTTGCTTCCGAGAGGCTGCACATATTCCCCGAAACAGATAGTCTCCGACGACCATAGATGTTGCCAAGAACTGTTGGCTCCTAAATAGTCCGCCGAGCTTACATTGTGAAATTCACTCACCTTGAAGACAAGAACATTGCCATGCCGGAACTTGAAGCCATAGATCACATTGGCAGACAGAGAATAGTAATCTTCGCCCGTAGCGGAATTTATGAATCTGTCATCTTCTTTATAGCCATAGTCATAATGATTGCGCGAAGCTGTGGCACTCGCCGAAATATCCATAAACTGATCGAGAGGCAAATCGAAAGTACCGCTAAGCCCGAGGCTATATTTGAAATTGCGCGACTTTGAATTCCGGGAGGCAGCAACAGCGAGAGGTGTCTGTAAACCGGTATATGACAAAACTGTGGAGCTGAAATCCTCAGGCGATGCACTGCGTACAAAACTGAATGTGGCACGGAGAGTACGGCCTCCACGCTTGTCGCGCACCCGGAACCAGGCATACTGCGAGTTCCGGCGGCTTCTGGAGTCTCTTGTCGACGATTGCCGCCTTACCCGTGCCGCGGGAAGATCTATTGTTTCGTCGGCAGACTCTTCCGCTCCATTGAGTTTCCGGTAGTCGGTTCCTGTAAAGAGAGTGTACTGTGTCTTTCCGCCGAAAACTTTTGCGGCAAGGTTGTAATCACCGGCATTCCTACCGATACGCTGCATTGCATCGGCTGCCACATATCCACCGGATTCTCTTTTCTTAAGAATGAAATTTATAGCCGTTCTGTCGCCGGCATACCTACCTGTCGGCGCTTCCATATATTGAATACGGGCGACATCGGCCGGACGCAGCTGCCTGATTTCACGTTCTTCGGCCGGCATTCCGTCTATATAAAGAGATACAGCACCACCGAGAGCGTCAATCCGGCCATCCTGCACATTGACACTCACACCCGGAATCATCAGACTGCGTACAAGATCATAGCCTGACGATGAATGCTTCATCTGCTCCCGGTCGGGGATGAGTATCATGCCGTCGGGTGTACGGATTATACTCTTTGCCTTAACGGTAATTTCACCAAGCTCTATGGTCGATTGTCCGAAAAGACACATATCAAAGACCAGAAAAAGAATCATCAAAACTATTTTTTTCATTGTCAATCGGTTTTGACGCAAAAGTACCGGTGCTTGTCTTATCAGGGCCTTATCTTGTCTTATTTTTTCTTATTTTTTGCAGACAGCCGACGTGTGGTCAGCCACAATTGCTTATCTTTGAGCATGAAAAATTTCAAAAATGTCACCATCGCCACTCTCGGTGTCATAGCTGTCCTGTTTGCCGGAAATATCTTTTTTCTGTGCAAACTCTACAGCTCTGTCAAAGAACAATATCTCCTCACGGCACGTCAGTGTCTGGCGGAGGCCGACGTAATCGAGATAATGAAGCGTCTAAAAGACCGATACGATTATCCTGACAGCAATATCTCGGTAGTTTTCGACATCTATCACAGACTCACGGAAAGCGGAAACATCGTACCCGCCTTTGAAAATGCCGGAGCCGATGATTCGGCAGACGAAAAACTCATGGGACTGTCGGAGGCATTTAACACGACAATCGCCTACAATCTGCGAATCAAAAGCGCGCCGTTTTCCGGAGCGCCCGATCTTGACGTACTCGACAGTCTGTTCCAGGCTGAAATGCACCGGGCCGGTCTTCATCCGAAGCGGGCTTTCATACTTCCGGCAGACTCCGTTCCGTCCTTTTCCACCCGACATTACTGGCTTATGGACTATGCCCTGTTCAAAGATCAGCGACCGATCTATCGTGCTTACATAGCATATCCGCTCGGCGACCTGCTATACAGCACCGGAGGCATTATAGCGACCACGGGGCTGATTATGATGGCTCTGGCTTTTGCCTTCTTCTATCTGATTCGTACGGTCATGCGACTGCGCTCGCTCGACGAGATGAAAGAAGATTTCATCAACAACATGACCCACGAACTCAAGACACCCATTGCCGCCGCATATTCGGCAAACGACACTCTCCTGAACTGCGGCAAACATCACGATCCCGAAAAGAGGGAACGCTATCTCCGGATTGCACTCGAACAGCTCAGCCGGCTCAGCGAACTTGTCGAAAGCATCCTGTCGATGAGCATGGAACGGCGCAAGACATTCGTTCTCGCCTCTGAAAATGTGCCGTTGGAACCGTTTCTGTCGGAAATAGTCTCTATCCACACTCTCAAGGCACATAAACCTGTCAATATAAGTCTCGATATCCGCCCCGGACTCGAAATCCATTGCGACCCAGTGCATTTCGGAAATATCATTAACAATCTGCTCGACAATGCCATAAAATACTCGGGCGAGACAGTGAATATCGTCATTCACGCCGATTCGCACAGTATTTCCGTGACAGACAACGGCATCGGCATTCCCGCTAAAGCACTCCCCCATATCTTCGACAAATTCTACCGCGTCCCGTCCGGGAAGCGACAGGATGTGAGAGGTTACGGAATAGGGCTTTACTACGTGCGCTCCATAGTGGAAAAACACGGGTGGAACATCAAAGCCGAGTCCGTACCGGGAAAAGGATCTGTATTCACTATAATTTTCGACCGACATGAGAAAGAAAATACTCCTCGTTGAAGACGAGACAACCCTTGCGACTATAATCTCCGAAACGCTTATAGACGAAGGATACGACGTGTCTGTATGTCATAACGGAGTCGACGGTCTCGAAAATTTCCGACAGCACCCCGCCGATCTCATCATAGCCGACGTAATGATGCCACGTATGGACGGATTCGAGATGGCTCGCCGCATACGCCGCCTTGATGGCGAGGTGCCGCTTATATTTCTGACAGCCCGTTCCGGAATCGATGATGTTGTCGAAGGTTTCGACATTGGAGCCAACGACTATATCCGAAAGCCTTTCAAAATGCGTGAACTTTCCGTGCGTATCGGCGCCCTTCTGAGGCGGCGCATTAAAGAGCAATCCGCAACCGACAGCCCGATTGAAATAGGACTATACACGTTCGATCCTGTCTCCAACCGTCTTTCAATGGGAGTACATACCGAAGATCTGACCCACATCGAAGCCAAGATACTCTCCTTTCTCGCCGCGCATATCAATGAGACCGTAGAATCATCGACCCTCATGGAACTGGTATGGAAACACGATGATTACTACAACCGCAACTCTCTTCACGGCTTCATCCACAAGCTCAGACGGCATCTGCGCCACGACCCCGGAATAAATATACTCAACCTTCGCGGTATAGGCTACCGGCTTGTAATTGTGAACTACAAAAAGATATGACAAGTTATCAACATCGGAGTGTTTTTATGAGATGAGCTATTGCAGGGTCGGCGAATTTTGGCGAATTTTGCGGAAAATTAATCGACCATGTCACAAGCGAAAACATACAGTTACGAAGAGGCTTATGAAGCCTCGCTCAAATACTTCGGCGGCGACGAACTGGCCGCACAGGTATGGGTGAACAAATACGCCCTCAAAGACTCCTACGGCAACATATACGAGCTTACCCCGGACGACATGCACCGCCGGATAGCTCGCGAGCTGGCACGCATCGAGGCCAAATATCCCGCCGGAATGAGCGAGGACGAAATATACGATCTCCTCCGCGACTTCCGCTATTCCGTGCCCCAGGGCAGCCCTATGGCCGGAATCGGAAACAACTTTCAGGTCGGTTCGCTATCTAACTGTTTCGTCATCGGTCTCGACGGCAAGCCCGACAGCTACGGAGGCATTATCAGTATCGATCAGGAACAGGTACAGCTCATGAAGCGGCGCGGAGGCGTAGGCCACGACCTGAGCCACCTCCGTCCCAAAGGCACTCCGGTGAAAAACTCCGCACTCACATCGACTGGCCTTGTGCCCTTCATGGAACGCTATTCCAACTCGACACGCGAAGTCGCACAGGACGGACGGCGTGGCGCCCTGATGATGACAGTATCGATAAAACATCCCGACTCGGAGGCTTTCATCGACGCCAAGATGACTCCGGGCAAAGTAACGGGTGCCAACGTGAGCGTGCGCATCGACGACGACTTCATGCGCTGTGTCGAAAGCGGCGAGCCTTACCGCCAGCAGTTCCCCGTAAACGCCGACGAACCCGAAACCGTCAAAGAAATCGATGCTGCCGCATTATGGCAGAAGATTGTCGGCAACGCCTGGAAATCGGCCGAACCGGGAGTTCTGTTCTGGGATACCATACGGCGCGAGTCCGTACCCGACTGCTATGCAGATCTCGGGTTCGAGACAATATCGACGAATCCCTGCGGTGAAATTCCTCTCTGTCCCTACGACAGCTGCCGCCTGCTGGCTATCAACCTCTTTTCCTTCGTTGAAAACCCCTTCACACCCGAGGCCCGTTTCAACTTCGACAAACTCGCCGAGGTCACGGCAAAGTCGCAGCGCATGCTCGACGACATAATCGACCTCGAGATGGAGAAAATCGACACCATCCTCGCAAAAATTGACACCGACCCCGAGCCCGAGGAAGTGAAAGCTCCCGAACGCAATCTCTGGCTCAAGATCAAAGCCAAGACACTGCGCGGACGCCGCACCGGCCTCGGCACAACCGCCGAAGGCGACATGATAGCCGCCATGGGCCTGCGCTACGGCACTCCCGAGGCGACCGATTTCTCCGTGAGCGTACACCGTGCCGTCGCACTCGCCGCATATGGCGAATCAGTCAAGATGGCTGCCGAACGAGGCGCATTCGAAGTCTACGATACTGCCCGCGAAGCATCCAACCCCTACATACAGCGTCTCGCCGAAGCCGATCCCGCTCTATATGAGCGCATGAAAGCCAACGGACGACGAAACATCGCCTGCCTCACTATCGCTCCCACAGGCACCACAAGCCTCATGACACGCACCTCGAGCGGTATAGAACCTGTATTCATGCCCGTATACAAACGCCGCCGCAAGGTAAATGCCGCCGACCCCGCCGCCCGTATAGACTACATCGATGACAGCGGCGACGCTTTCGAGGAATATATCGTATACCATCCCAAATTCCTCGACTGGATGAAGACCAAAGGCATCGAGCCGCGCCGCGACTTCACCCAGGCCGAACTCGACGAGCTTGTGGCCGCTTCGCCCTATGCCGGAGCCACAGCCAACGAAATCGACTGGCACGAGAAAGTGACCATGCAGGGCAAAATCCAGAAATGGGTGGATCACAGCATTTCCGTCACCATCAACCTTCCGTCCGACATTTCGGTCGAAGCTGTCGAAAGCCTGTACCGTCAGGCATGGCACGCCGGCTGCAAGGGTTGCACCGTATATCGCGACGGCTCGCGCTCGGGCGTGCTCGTAGCCATAGAAAAGAAAAAGGAGACGCCACACGAACACACTCCGATCCTGGCCAAACGTCCCAATGAACTCGAAGCCGACGTAGTACGCTTCCAGAACAACAAAGAGAAGTGGATTGCCTTCGTAGGCCTGGTCGACGGACGTCCCTACGAAATCTTCACCGGTCTCGCCGACGATGAAGACGGCATCTTTATCCCAAAATCTGTCAACCACGGCAAGATAATCAAAGCCACCGACGAAAACGGAAACAAACGCTACGATTTCCAGTTCCTAAACAAACGAGGCCACAAAACTACCATCGAAGGCCTCAGCGATAAATTCAATCCCGAGTTCTGGAACTATGCCAAACTGATCTCCGGCGTATTGCGCTACGGAATGCCAATCGATCAGGTTCTCAAGCTTGTAGGTGGCCTCGAACTCGACTCACAGTCGATCAATACATGGAAAATGGGTGTGGAGCGCGCACTCAAGAAGTACTTGCCCAACGGCACCAGCGCCAAAGGCCAGCGCTGCCCCAACTGCGGCCAGGAGACACTCGTCTACCAGGAAGGCTGTCTCATCTGCACCGCCTGCGGTACCTCCAAATGCGGCTGATTTAGCTGAAATCACAATATCATACAAGGCCGTGTCATCTCAAAATCATGACACGGCCTTGTTTTTGCTAAATTTTCTTAAATTGATGGTCTTTGGAAGGATTTTTAGTTATATTTGTTATTCCATTAGGCAAGACCGCCTTTCTGATGTATTTATACGAAAATTCAATATCATACTTACAATATACCCATGAAACTTATATTCCGTATAGACTACCGCACCAATTGGGGTGAGTCGCTCTATGTGAGCGCCAATATTCCGGCTCTGGGCGGCGGCGAGCATGCCAAGGCACTGAAGATGGAAATCGACGGCGACCGTGCATGGCACGCAGAACTTGAGCTTCCCGACGGCATCCAGGCGTTCCGCTATCAGTATATAGTGCGAAACGACAGTGGCGATGTCAAGCACGAATGGGGCGACAGCCATCTCTTCGAACCCGTGGCAGGCGTCCATGAATATGAACTGTACGACCGCTGGCACGAAATGCCTTACGACAAACCGTTCTACTCAAGAGCGTTCACCGAGTGTATCTTCCGTCATGACGAAAACAAATGCGCTCATGTGCTTCCGGGCGCCGGCACGCTGGTATTCCATGTAACGGCACCGACTGTTCCCTCCGACTGCGCGCTGGCCATATGCGGAGATGCCGATATTCTCGGCAAATGGAATCCGGCGCAAGCTCTGCGACTGAGCTGCAACGATTTTCCGGTATGGAAGATCGCAGTACCGTCGGCTTGTCTGACAGCTGATACGGAATATAAATTCCTGATAATAAAAGCCGACGACGGATCTGTAGTGAGCTGGGAAGAAGGAGCCAACCGACGCCTCGGTCTTAGCCCGCGAAAAGACTGCGCTACAGTCGTTGCCGGACTACGCTATCTATCCAAGGATCGGCCCTGGAAAGGTGCCGGCACGGCCATTCCGGTATTCGCGCTGCGCAGCGACGAAGACTTCGGCGTAGGCGATTTCTTCGATCTGATGCCTATGGTCGACTGGGCAGTGGCAACAGGACAGACTTTCATACAGATCCTGCCGATCAACGACACCACAATGACCGGAACATGGACCGATTCCTATCCCTACAACGCCAACTCGACTTTCGCCCTCCATCCGATGTATCTGCGTCTTGAGGAACTCGGCACACTCGACGACCAGACTCGCCGCACATACTTCGACAATCTCCGCAACGAACTCAACGCTCTGCCACAGATCGACTACGAACGTGTCAACAATGCCAAAATAGAATATTTCCGCGAAATTTTTGCCCAGAACGGTAAAGCGACACTCGAAAGTGATTCTTTCAAGGCCTTCATGACCAAAAATGCATATTGGCTCGAACCATATGCCGCTTTCTGCACACTGCGCGACAAATTCGGCACACCCGACTTCACCCAATGGGGCAAATATGCCGGATATTCCGAAAAAATTCTTGCCAAAGTAAAATCCGAGGCACTCGCCGAGATGGAATACGTATATTATCTCCAATATCATCTCGACAGCCAGATGCGCCGCGTTCACGACTATGCCAACAGTCACGGCATAGCCCTCAAGGGCGATATTCCTATCGGCATCTCCCGTACAAGCGCCGATGCATGGACCGATACACGCCTCTTCAACATGAACTGCCAGGCCGGCGCGCCGCCCGATGATTTCTCTGTCCTCGGCCAGAACTGGGGATTCCCCACATACAACTGGGAAGAAATGAGCAAGGACGGATTCGCATGGTGGAAATCGCGCTTCCGTAAGATGGCCGAATACTTCGACGCATATCGCATCGACCATGTTCTCGGCTTCTTCCGTATCTGGCAGATTCCTATGGATGCCGTTCACGGTCTTCTGGGGTATTTCAATCCCGCGCTGCCCTTCTCCGAAAGCGAACTGCGGTATAACTACGACTTCTGGATCGATCCCGACCTCCAGACCACACCATATATCATGGACTACTTCGTGGAAGATTTCTTCGGCCCCTACACGAAAGAAGCCCTCGACACATTCTGCCGCAGCGTAGGCGGCGGCCGCTATAAACTCAAAGCAGAATACGACACACAGCGCAAGGTAGTCGACCACTTCGCGTCTCTACCCAAAGACGAAAAGAACACACGCATATGCGACGGTCTGCTCGGACTGATCGATCAGGTGCTCTTCATCGAAGATCCTATTGAAAAAGGAAAGTACCATCCACGCATTTCAGCGCAGTACACATATACATACCGTTCGCTCAACGACTATGAACGATGGTGCTTCAACCGTCTCTACAACGACTTCTTCTACCACCGCCACAACGAGTTCTGGTACGACAAGGCCATGTGGAAACTTCCTCCTCTCATCGACTCGACCGACATGCTTGTCTGTGCCGAAGACCTGGGTATGATCCCTGCATGTGTGCCTGCGGTGATGCATCGCCTTGAGATCCTCTCGCTCGAAATCCAGAGAATGCCTAAAGATCCGGCCACACCCTTCGGCGACACATGGCGCTATCCATACTACTCTGTCTGCACCACTTCCACCCACGACATGGGCGGTATCCGCCAGTGGTGGGAGGAAGACCGCGCCAAAACACAGCAGTTCTTCAACGAAGTGCTTCATGAGCACGGAGCCGCACCCTACTTCGCCGAACCCTGGATATGCGACCGCATCATAGACCTACATCTGGCCTCCCCCTCCATGCTATGCATACTTCCCCTTCAGGACTGGCTGAGCATCAACGGAAACATACGGCGCGAGAAACCGACCGAAGAGCAGATCAATGTGCCGGCCAATCCGCGCCATTACTGGCGCTACCGCATGCACATGACTCTCGGAGAACTGCTCGGGCACACCGAATTTTCCGATTATCTACGCAACAAGATTTCAAATACGGGACGCTGACATACTCCCGACTTTATAAGAAAGAGATCCGCACTCCGCGGATCTCTTTTTTGCTATATCCATCTGACCAGAGCACGGCCTATGCAGACCATCAGCACACCGACAGCAACACTTGCGACGAGATAAAGCGCCAGAAGTCCCCACGAACCGCGGTCTCCAAGCGACCACATGTCATTGGCAAAAGTGGAAAATGTGGTGAAACCGCCGCATAGTCCGGTCACGAGCAACAAATGCTCCTCCGGTGTCAGCGCACGCGACTTCTCGAACAATCCAGTAAATATGCCGATCAGAAGACAGCCCGTAATATTTACAAGAAATGTACCCAATGGAAAAGCTCCATGCCATAACAGAGCACACGCTTTTCCCACCAGAAAACGGCCGCAGGCTCCCAAGAAACCTCCGCAACCGGCCAAAAGCAAAGCCTTGATCATATGGTAACCTATAAAAATGTGATGCTAAATTAGTAAAAAATCCGGACTCATTCTTTGCCTGCGGAAATAGTGTACCCCAAAAAAGATGAATTTACGGCACAAAAATATTTTAGGCATATCATAAAGCTTCTTTTCAGAGGAATTTTGTAACTTTGCACTTATAAACCTTAAGCAACAATGAAAGAAGTGACCTATGAGGGCCTATGCTTCGAGCCCTATATCACAAAAGACAAAATAGATGCCCGTGTTGCCGAGCTGGGCAAAGAGATAGTGCGCGATTGCGGCGGCAAGACACCTCTGTTCGTGTGTGTGCTGAACGGCGCATTTCCATTTGCAAGCGACCTCTTCAGGGCCGTGGAAAGTATTGATGCCGAAATAACTTTCATCCGTCTCAAGAGCTATGAAGGCACAGAAAGCTCAGGTACGGTAAAGGAAGTGATCGGACTGCACGAAGACATCAAAGGTCGCACCATAATAGTGGTCGAAGACATTGTCGACACCGGCAACACTATCTACCGCCTAATTAAGGATCTCGAGAAGAAAGAGCCGGCAGATATCAGAATCGCGACTCTTCTGTTCAAGCCCGATGCTCTTGTCCGGCCCGTGAAACCGGATTATGTCGGTTTCAATATTCCGACCAAATTCATTATCGGCTACGGTCTCGACCTCAACGGCAAAGCACGCAATCTCAACGACATCTATATACTGAAAGAAGAATAAATAAAGCCAACGCGGCGTCGCCTTCTGTCACGGCGTCGCCGCGTCAACTTTTAAGGTCTCCATATTGTTTCTAACGTAAAACCTTGCTATGAACATAGTAATATTCGGTGCCCCGGGCAGCGGAAAAGGAACCCAAAGCGAAAAACTGATAGAAGAGTACGGTCTTGACCACATTTCGACCGGCGAACTTCTGCGCGACCACATAGCTCGCGGAACCGGGCTCGGCAAACTTGCCGACACTTACATCTCTAACGGTCTGCTCATTCCCGACGAACTCATGATCGAGGTTCTCGAGGAAATATTCAAACACAATCCTGAAAAAGCATCCAAAGGTGTGATTTTCGACGGCTTTCCCCGTACAGTAGCACAAGCCGAGGCTCTTTCGAAAATGCTCAAGGAATACGGCTCCGACATACACGCCGTCGTCGGTCTTGAAGTAGAAGAAGACGAACTAATCCGCCGCATGCTCGAACGCGGCAAACAGAGCGGACGAAGCGACGACAATCTCGACACAATCAAAAAGCGTCTCAACGTCTATCATCGGCAGACTTCTCCCCTGCGCGACTACTATATGGAGAAAGGCAAATACCACTCCATAAACGGCAACGGTACTGTCGACGATATATTCGCTCTTATCAAAAAAGCACTCGACGAAAAGACCGCCTGAAAGACGGTCTTTTCGCCACGGCTCTCTCATAACCACGCAATTATCTGACTATGAAGCTTTATCAATTCGAAGAACCATACAACCACGCACCTTTCGACGACCTGCTTGCAATCTATCAGACAAGCTTTGCAGACAACTTCGCACTCCCGGCTCTTACCGACTACACGACTGGGAAAACAAGCAGCTATGGTGACGTGGCGCGCCGCATTGCTCGGCTCCATCTGTTCTTCGAACTCACCGGAGTGCAACCAGGCGACAAGGTGGCTCTTCTGGGACGCAACACCCCCAACTGGGTCATCACCTTCATGGCCACGATAACATACGGAGCCGTAATTGTGCCGGTACTGAACGACTTCAGCGCCGCCGATGCCCAGAATATCATCAATCACTCGGATGCGGTGATGCTTTTCGCGGCCGACTCGCTCTATAGCACCCTCGACTTCGAAGCCATGCCGCAGATCCGCGCCGTGATCTCGCTCGACAGCCGCACAGTCATCGCCGAGCGTGAGCCGCAAGGCAGGCTGCGGGCCGGAAGCACACACAAATCTATCGTCAGCGGCCTCACCCGGCGCTTCAAAAAGATCCATCCCGACGGGTTCAAGCCGAAAGACATAAAATACAGGCGCTTCGACGGCAACTCAACGGCCATCATCAATTATACCTCGGGCACGACAGGTTTTTCAAAAGGCGTCATGCTGACGCTCGACAACCTGCGTGGCAACGTAGTATTCGGCATACGCTCCAATCTGCACTATCAGGGATCCAGGGCACTGTCGTTTCTGCCTCTGGCCCACGCCTATGGCTGCGCTTTCGACATGCTTGTTCCACTTGCCGTAGGTACCCATATCACCCTCCTCGGAAAGACTCCCAGTCCCGCTCTGTTGCTCAAAGCCATGAAGCAGGTGCGCCCGTCGCTGGTGGTATGCGTGCCGCTCATACTCGAGAAAATCTACCGCAAGCTTATCGTGCCCATGATCACCAAAAACTCCATGCGGTGGGTTCTGGCAGTGCCTATGCTTGATAAAGCTGTCTATGCCATCATAAGGGCGAAACTTGTCGAAGCTTTTGGCGGAGCATTCGAGGAAGTGATTGTCGGCGGGGCACCGCTGAATCGCGAAGTCGAGGAATTTCTGCATCGCATCAAATTCCCGTTTACGGTCGGCTACGGCATGACCGAATGCGGGCCTCTGATCAGTTACTCGCCCTGGCGTCGATTTGCCGTAGGGTCTGCCGGCCGAACACTCAGAGGAATCATGGAAGCCCGAGTTCTCACCGACGAGACTCTGTCTGAAAACGAAAGACAACAAGGCGAAATACTCGTCCGCGGACTTAATGTGATGAAAGGATACTACAAAAATCCCGACGCCACGGAGGCCGCGCTCGAAGAAGACGGCTGGCTGCATACCGGCGACATGGGATTTATAGGCTCAGATCACCGCACCATATATATCCGCGGACGCTACAAGACTATGATTCTTACAGCCAACGGCCAGAACATATATCCCGAGGAAATCGAATCGAAGCTAAGCAATATGCCCTACGTGAACGAATGCCTCGTCGTAAACCGCGACGGTCATCTCGTTGCCCTCTGCCATCCCGACAGCGAACAGGTGGAACGCGACGGTCTTGACGCAAGCCAGCTTGAAGCTGCAATGGAAAGCAACCGCGAAAGCCTCAACAAGATAGTGGCGCCATACGAACAGATTCAGAAAATAGAAATAATGCCTGATGAATTCGAAAAAACGCCGAAACGCTCCATACGACGTTTTCTATACAAATAATCCCTCGCTTACAACCCACGGACATTAAAGCCGCAGTGCCGGAAACGGACTCTGCGGTTATTTTTTAATAAAAAAGACACGAAAAAGAGTTGCAGAATAAAAGCATTGTCCTTACATTTGCAAAGTAAAGCGAAATTCAATCGAAACTACACAATTATCGCCTTACCTCAAGACAAACCTTAATCATAAATCTAAACTAAATTCTATGAGAAAAACTCTACTCACAATTATCGCAGCCGCCGCCAGCCTGTCGCTGGCCGCACAGGAAACCGTCTACTTCCAGGATGACTTCGAATGGCTCGAACCATGGTCTTCTCAGAAACCAGCAGGAAATACCGTAGGCGAAAACAACGCTGATGCAACAGCACAACAACTTGGCACCAATAAGGCTGAAATCGAAGGTCAGCAGGTTTCGACCTATCAGGCACTCCTTTTTAAAGGATATGAATTCCCTGTTACATGCGCACCTTCTAAAAATCCTCGCGACCCGAACGCACAGGCATATCTCCAGCGTAATTATCTCAAATTCGGTCTCACGGACTATTTCACCGGAATTACCATACCGAAACTTGACAAAACGCCTGCAACTGATGAAGAACTCATATTGTCGTTTGACTGGTGCTCCCAGCGTCGTGGCAATTCAGAAACCGCAGTTTGGGATCCTACTGCACTTGTTGTAATAGTCAAGAACGGAGACGAGGAAAAACAATATCTCGCACCCACTCATACATTTGAAGACGGAAGCGCATATGAATGGGTGAATGCGACTGTAAACCTGAAAGACGCCAAAATTGATACTGAAACACGAATTACTATCAGAAACATCGACGCACAGTGGCCCGGTAAAAAAGCAGACGATACAGACAAGTGCCGCTGGTTTATCGACAACATCAAACTAACCTCTGGCAATACTGCCGGTGTTGAAGGTATCATCGTCGATAACGATGCTCCTGTAGAATACTTCAATCTTCAGGGCATACGCGTGGCAGAGCCCTCGAACGGTCTCTATATCCGCCGTCAGGGCAAGGAAGTAAAAAAAGTATTCCTCAGCAAATAATCGATCCTATATCACAACAAAAGCGCCGCTTCTGATTCGTCGGAGCGACGCTTTTCAGCTTTTTGTCATCATGTCGGAGTCTTGATCAGCGGCGACGACGTTTTCCTTCTGAAAAATGGCATGCTATATGAGCTGCCACCGAGAGGAAAAGCATTCCGCTAAGACCGGCAATAAGGAAACGATGGATCTTTTCGCGACGTTCTATTTGTTTTTCGAGTTTCGACAGAACCTCGACTTCGCGCTCGTCTTCGGTTTTAAAAACTGACATAATCATATTATTAGGGGTTAGTATGCCTAAAAAACGTTCCGACGGGCCGAAATGTTGAGATTGAGCGAGTTCGATTGAAGTTTTTTTTGTAATTTTGCAGACCAATAGCTACAACAAAATCATGTCGGAACTAAAGAAAATCAATCGCGCTCTGATATCGGTATTCAGCAAGGACGGTATCGAGCCCATCGTGCGTAAACTTCATTCGTGTGGCGTTGAACTGCTCTCGACCGGCGGTTCACGTTCCTATATAGAATCCCTTGGTCTCCCCTGCTCGGCAGTGGAAGATCTCACGGGATATCCCTCGATCCTCGGAGGTCGCGTCAAGACCCTCCATCCCAAGGTGTTCGGCGGCATCCTCGGACGCCGCTCCAACGAAGGCGACGTAGCCGAGATGGAAAAATATGAAATTCCCGGCATCGACCTCGTTATCGTCGACCTCTACCCCTTCGAAGCCACTATCGCTTCCGGCGCGAGCGAAGCCGATATCATCGAAAAAATAGATATAGGCGGTATCTCGCTTATCCGTGCGGCTGCAAAGAACTTCGCCGACACCGCAATCGTGGCCTCGTCGCAGTTCTATGCCTATCTTCAGGGCATTCTCGACACTCAGGGCGCAGCAACGACCGAGGAGCAGCGCCGTTTCCTCGCCCGCGAGGCTTTCGCCGTGTCGAGCGGCTACGACTCGGCCATCTACAACTGGTTTGCCGGAACCACACCGCTGGCACCCGGTAAAGATTCGGCTCTCCGTGTGGCCGTCGACGGCGCCATGGGCCTCCGCTACGGCGAAAATCCCCATCAGGAAGCATGCTACTACGGCAATTTCGACGCTCTCTTCGACAAACTCCACGGCAAGGAGATTAGCTACAACAATCTCCTCGATATCGACGCGGCATGCTCGCTGATCGATGAATTCGACACCACGACCGTGGCTATTCTAAAGCATAACAATGCCTGCGGTCTCGCAAGCCGTCCTCTCGTCACAGACGCCTGGGCCGCCGCTCTCGCAGGCGATCCGGTGTCGGCATTCGGAGGCATCATCATCTGCAACGCCAAAATAGAGGCTGAGGCCGCCGCCGAAATCGGCAAGATATTCTTCGAGGTCATCATTGCCCCCGACTACTCCGACGACGCCCTGACTATCCTCATGCAGAAGAAAAACCGTATCGTGCTCCGCCGCAAGGCTATCGCCGCCGGCAAACAGCGCATGCGCACTATCCTCGGAGGTGTTCTGGTGCAGGACGCCGACAGCAAGGTCGAAACCGCCGAAGATCTCAAGCTCGTTTCGGGCGACAATCTCAGCGACAGCCTTGTGGCAGATCTTCTCTTCGCCAACAAAATCGTGAAGCACTCCAAGAGCAACGCCATCGTGCTTGCCCGCAACGGTCAGCTCATCGCCTCGGGCGTCGGCCAGACCTCGCGCGTCGATGCCCTGCGTCATGCCATCGAAAAGGCCGCCAGCTTCGGCTTCGACCTCAAAGGCGCCGTAATGGCATCCGACGCTTTCTTCCCCTTCGCCGATTGTGTCGAAATAGCCCATCAGGCCGGTGTCGATGCCGTCATCCAGCCCGGCGGCTCTATCCGCGACACCGACTCGGTAGCCTTCTGCCGCGACCACGGCATGACCATGGTCATGACCGGCTTCCGTCACTTCCGCCACTAACCACTTCCTAATTATGAATTATGGATTATGAATTATGAAGTGATAGTTCATGCTCCATAATTCACAATTCAAGACTCTGATGAGAAGCAACTACAAAAACAATGCGGTAGCCGAAAAAAGTAAACGATTTGCGATAAAGTGCATACTTTTATACAAGGAGCTTACTGAGATCGGACGAGAATATATCGTATCACGACAATTTGTACGTAGCGGAACATCGATAGGAGCCAATGTGCGTGAAGCTTTGAGAGCTCAGTCTAAAGCTGATTTCATAGCCAAACTCCATATAGCGATGAAAGAGGCTTCGGAAACAGAATACTGGCTTGAATTGTTAGAGGAAACGGGATATATAGCAGACTCGGACGCCGATACTATGCTCGACGAATGCGCGCAGCTGATAAGCATCCTCCATTCAATAATCAAATCAACCAGACAGAATCAGGATTCATTTCAAGAATCATAACAACCGTTTTAGTAATCAACAGGATATGAATATCAATGAATTGCATTCAAAACATAATTCATAATCCATAATTCATAATTATTTAAAGTGAAGTTGTTTTCTCTGACCAAGGAGATTGCCATCGACCTTGGTACTGCAAATACCATAATAATTCACAATGACAAGATTGTGATCAACGAGCCGTCCATCGTGGCACTCGACACCCGTACTGACAAGCTCATAGCCGTCGGTAAGGAGGCCCACCAGATGGAAGGCAAAGGCCACCCCGGCATACGCACCGTGCGCCCTCTGCGCAAGGGCGTGATCGCCGACTTCAACGCCGCCGAACTCATGATCCGCGGTCTTGTAAAGAAGGCCAGCACTAAAAACAACTGGTTCTCCCCCTCACTCCGCATGGTGGTAGGCATTCCTTCCGGCTCAACCGAAGTGGAAGTGCGCGCCGTGCGCGACTCATCGGAACACGCCGACGGACGAGACGTCTACATGATTCACGAACCGATGGCAGCAGCTCTCGGTATCGGTCTCGATGTCGAGGCGCCTGAAGGCAACATGATTGTCGACATAGGCGGCGGTACCACCGAGATCGCCGTCATATCGCTCGGCGGTATCGTGAGCAACAAGAGTATCCAGATTGCCGGCGACGACCTCACCGACGATATCCTCAACCACATGCGCCGCGCCCACAACATCAAGGTCGGCGTACGTACGGCAGAGCAGATCAAGATGCATGTCGGATCGGCTCTAACCGAACTGGAAAACCCGCCGGAAGACTATGTAGTACATGGCCCCAACCTGATGACCGCCCTTCCTCTCGAAGTGCCGGTGAGCTATCAGGAAATATGCCACTGCATAGAGAAGACCATCTCTAAAATCGAGGCGGCCGTCCTCAGCGCACTCGAGCAGACACCTCCCGAACTATACGCCGACATCGTGCGAAACGGTATCTACCTCGCTGGCGGCGGCGCAATGCTCCGAGGTCTCGACAAGCGACTCATCGACAAGATCGGCATACAGTTCCACGTGGCCGAAGACCCGCTGCTCTGCGTGGCCAAAGGTACCGGCGTGGCTCTGAAGAACATTCATAAATTCTCGTTCCTTATCCGATAAGAACAGCCGACGGTGAACGAACTTTTCGGCTTCATATTACGGCACAGCAAGTGGCTGGTCTTCACGTTCTACGTGGTGATCGGCTGCATGCTTCTGTTCAACGGCGATCCGTACCGGCAGCACGTGTTCATGACAAGTGCGGGCCGCATGGCCGCTACGGTCTACAAAGGCGCCAACAACGTGACCTCATATTTCGACCTGCGCGAGATCAACGGCGACCTCAACCGCCGCAATGCCGAACTGCAGGCCGAGATAGTGCGTCTGCAGGAGACAATCGATGCCATGCAGGAAGCCGGCTTCACCGATACCCTCGCTCTCGACAGCGGAGTGCGCCACTTCGACTTCATAGTGGCGCATGTGATCAACAACAGTATATCGCATCCGTTCAACTATCTTACCATCAACAAGGGAAGCAAGGACGGCATCAAGCCGGAGCTGGGTGTGATAGACCGCAACGGTGTGGTAGGCATTGTGAGCACCACAGGCGCACACAGCGCACGCGTGATCTCGCTGCTCAACCCGCATTTCCGCCTGTCGTGCAAAATCAAAAAGAGCGATTACTTCGGCTCGCTTGTCTGGGACGGTGTCAATCCGGGCGAGGCCCTTCTCGAAGAGTTACCCCGACATACTGTCTATCAGCCCGGCGACACGATAGTGACAAGCGGTTATTCGGCAGTCTTTCCTGCCGGGTTGCCGGTAGGCATTGTCATGGACGCCGAGAGCGACAAAAATCAGAATTTCTTCACACTCCGCATTAAGCTTCTGGCCGATTTCACAACACTCGGTAATGTGCAGGTCGTGGTCAACAATCAGGCTGACGAGCTCCGCGCACTCACCGCCGGCGAAGAAAACGACTCGAAGAAGAAACCATTCCAATAAATGATGAATTATGAATGATGAATTATGGAACAGATACTTCATCAGCACCAAAACGTCGATTCATAATTCATAATCCATAATTCATAATTTTCATGAAGACGGCGATATCGATAGTTTTGGCATTTTTGCTGCTTGTACCGGCCCAGGCGGTCATATTCAACCATCTGGCGCTGTTCAATGTGGCTTTGCCTATCGTATTCATCTATATCGTCATAATGCTGCCAGTAACTCTGGGCACCAACTGGTCTACCACCATAGGATTTCTCGCAGGTCTTGCCGTCGACATATTCTGTGACACAGCCGGTGTCAACACTCTCGGATGTACCGTGCTTGCTTTCTGCCGGAAACCGGTATTCCACCTTTATGTGTCGATCGACGACGATCTTGCCGGCCGCAGCCCCTCGACCCGCAGCATGGGCCATGGAGCCTTCATGAAGTTCCTTGTCACCATGGTGCTGATATACTGCACTATGGTGTTTACCATCGAGGCATTCCAGTTTTTCAATTTCCGACTGCTGGTGCTTCGTATCATAGCATCTACAATCTACTCTTTTATCCTCCTCTACGCCCTCGACTGTGCCGTATCGCGCGGCCGTGAGACGGCATAAACCATTACACAAGGCTTGAGAAAAAATTACGATCTCGAGAAACGCAAATATGTGATAGGCGGTTTCATCGTACTGATAGCCGCCATATTTCTCGTGCGCCTGTTCGATCTCCAGATAAACGACGAGAAATATAAACGTTCGGCCGACTCCAACGCGTTTCTCAAAAAAACGGTATATCCTTCACGCGGCCTTATCTATGACCGCAACGGCGAACTTGTCGTATTCAACCAGCCGGCCTACGACGTCATGCTCATTCCACGCGACGTACAGCCATTCGACACGCTCGATTTCTGCTCGACACTCAACATCACCAAAGAGCAGTTCGACAAGCGTATGACCGACATGAAAGACCGGCGCCTCAATCCGGGCTATTCGTCGTATACCCCCCAGCGCCTCATCACGCAGCTCTCCGCGCAGGACTACGGGCGCCTTCAGGAAAAGCTTTACCGCTTCCCTGGATTTTTCATACAGAAACGAATCCTGCGTCAATACAAGCATGCCACAGCCGCCAATGTACTCGGCAATATCCGCGAGGTTTCCGGCGACGACATAAAACGCGACGACTACTATTCGCCCGGCGACTATACCGGCGACCTGGGTATCGAAAAAAGCTATGAGCCCTATCTGCGAGGGGTCAAAGGTGTAGAAATACTTATCCGCGATGCCCGCGGCCGAATACAGGGCAGATATGAGGACGGTGCCGCAGACATCGAACCTGTCTCGGGGCGGGATCTGCGTCTGAGTCTCGACATCAAACTTCAGCAGTATGCCGAATCGCTGATGGTAGGCAAGCGCGGCGCCGTCGTAGCCATCGAACCAGCCACCGGCGAAGTCCTCTGCATGGTCTCGATGCCCAACTACGATCCGACATTGCTCGTCGGCCGACAACGTGGCGAAAACTACCGTAAACTTGTCAATGACGATTCCTGGCCGCTCTTCGACCGCTCAATAATGGGCGCCTACCCTCCCGGCTCGACATTCAAGCCGACCCAAGGCCTCATCTTCCTTCAGGAAGGAATCATCGATCTCAACACTACTTATCCGTGCTCACACGGATATATAAACGGAGGTCTCAGAGTAGGCTGTCACCCACACGGTTCGCCATTGCCTCTCAAACCGGCACTCCAGACATCGTGCAACGCATTCTTCTGCTGGGGATTCAAGGCCATGATCGACCGGCGCAGCAAATACGGCAGTTCGGCAAACGCATTCGAAATATGGAAAAAACATCTCGTCTCCATGGGCTACGGCTACAAACTCGGCATAGATCTGCCCGGCGAGCAGCGCGGCTTCATACCGAACGAAGAATTCTATAACCGCTTCTACAAAGCGGGCCGCTGGAGTGCGAATACCATCATATCGGTAGCCATAGGTCAGGGCGAAATTCTCGCCACACCGCTGCAGATAGCGAATCTCGGAGCCACTATCGCAAACCGCGGCTGGTTCGTGACTCCACATGTAGTGAAAGAAATCCAGGACACCGTCATGCCGGAAGATATACTCCACAAACGCTATCCTACCGCCGAAAAGACGCACTATGAAGCCGTTGCCGAAGGCATGCGCATGGCAGTGACCGGAGGCACATGCCGCCGCGCCGCCATTCCGGGCATTGAGGTCTGCGGAAAAACAGGTACGGCCCAGAATCCACACGGCAAAGACCACTCGGCATTCATGGGCTTCGCGCCATATCATGAACCGAAGATCGCCGTCGCTGTCTATGTCGAAAACGGCGGCTGGGGCGCCACATACGGTGTGCCTATCGGCAGTCTGGTAATGGAAAAATACCTTACCGGCACAATTGCCCCCGAGAGAAAATATATGGAAGACCAAATGATGCATTCATCTATCATCTATGCCGCTCCCAAGAAGAAATGACCCATCGTCGACGTTCCGCAACCTCGACTGGCCCACAATCATAATATATCTCATAATGGTGCTCGCCGGTATGGTGAGCATCTATGCCGCAAGCTACGACTTCGACAACGCCAGCATGTTTTCCTACGACGAATTTTCAGGCAAACAGCTCCGCTGGATCGGTCTGTCGCTCTGTCTCGGCGTTGTCCTTCTGCTCATAGACTCGCGCATGTATGAGACCTATGCCTACCCAATATACATAGCGGTGGTCATATTACTGGCAGTAACACCATTCCTGGCCCACGACATCAAAGGATCGCGCTCATGGCTCTCGCTCGGGCCGATGAGTCTCCAGCCCGCCGAATTCGCCAAATTTGCCACCGCGCTCGCCCTTGCAAAGCTCTTCAGCACATATCACTTCTCGCTGAATGCAAAATTCGGCAACTACGTGAAGGCTCTGGCCATCATCTTCATACCGATAGTTCTGATTCTTCTCCAGAACGAGACCGGTTCGGCCCTTACCTTCATGGCACTTTTCTTCGTGCTCTACCGCGAGGGCATGAGCGGTCTGGTGCTCTTCGCGGCACTCTTCGCGGTAGTGATCTTCGTTGTCGGCATCAAATATGTTGATGGCAGTGTCATCGGAATTCCGACCGGCGAATTTGTAGTCCTGCTCATGGTCATGCTCGTCATGGTAGCCATGACGGCTGTCTACTCACGACGCTTCGAGGTTGCCCGCAATCTCCTTTTCGGCTTTGCCGGCGCCGGGCTGATCGAATATATACTGGACCTGTGCGGGGTACCGGTGCCGGGGCTTCCGGTCACCCTCTGCGTCATCGGCATCGCATGTATTTACGTAGTCATCGAAGCTATCAAGCTCCGTCGGCCGAAACTGTATGTCACCGTCGCCACGGCAGTCTTTGCCATCGGATTCCTCTTCTCCGTCGGAGCCGCTTTCAACCATCTTCAGCCCCACCAGCAGATGCGCGTTAAGGTAGCTCTCGGCATGGTCGAAGACCTGCGGGATGCCGGATATAATGTCAATCAGAGTAAAATAGCCATCGGTTCAGGCGGATTTTTCGGCAAAGGCTTTCTAAACGGCACTCAGACAAAGCTCAAATATGTGCCCGAACAGCACACCGACTTCATTTTCTGCACTATAGGAGAAGAAGAAGGTTTCGTAGGCGCTATGTTTGTCACTTTGCTGTTTTTAGGATTGATTCTCAGAGTGATCCGTATAGGCGAACGGCAGCCTACCACATTCGGTCGCGTCTATGCCTATAGTGTGGCCTCCTATTTCATATTCCATTTCTGTATCAATATCGGTATGGTAATCGGCCTCTGCCCAGTCATAGGTATACCGCTGCCGTTCTTCAGCTACGGAGGCTCGTCTCTGTGGGGATTCACCATACTTCTGTTCATACTCCTCAAGATCGACGCCTCACGCAAAAACGTACTTGCCTACTGATCGGTATATAATCATACGTAAGGCTGCCTTCCGAATTCCGGGCGGGCAGCCTTACAACGTTTTTATGATGTAGATTATCGGCGCACCGGAGTGATTTCGGCACGGCGGTCTGCGGCATCACTGCCGAAGGCATGTGTCGGACCCATAGCATGTGTCGTCACCTTTGCCAAGGGCATTCCGTGGGCTACAAGATAGTCGGCGATCGCTTTTGCGCGCCGCTCACTGAGTTTTCGGTTGTATGCGATACGTCCATGTTCGTCGGTATATGCTTTCACATCGAGCGACACATTGGCACGCGCGGCACGACGTGCAATGTCGGTCAGAGCCTCCGTCTCTGGAATAGTGGACGAATCATAACGGAACAGATATACTATCACCGGCAGATTGTCGGCAAGCATGCCGCCGTCGTTATCGGGAACTGCCACGACTTCCGGAGTGATGATCTGAGGTTCCTGCGTATACGCTGTAGCCTCGAAAGGCGAAGGGATTTCCTTGTCGGAATAGTATATCGCATAATCATTGGCACTGTTGAAATAATCGTAGCCGGCTTCGCGTGCGGCGAAAGGTCCCTGAGGATTCTGCGGATTCGAGGGGAATCCGCCGTCATACCAGATGTAGCATCCCAGTCCGAAAGCCAGACCGAGCAGAACAGCCGCACCATACTTTATAAATTTCGGTGTCGCTTCGACATCCGCGGTAACGGGAGGAACTACTTCCTCTTCTTCTTTATAGGCTTCCAGTCTTACCGGTTCGGGATGAGCGGCAAGCCTTTCAGGTTCATTATGCGCCTTGATGCTCCTGGAGCCGTCGAGAGGTGCTTTATGGTCGTTCGTTGCCATGACTGTTGAATTTTGGTAGTTGTAACGTAGTCGTTTGTAGTAAAAACATTCTTAAGACAAGCGAGGTTTTGCAAATAGTGTTAATCTCCATTGTTAAAAATGCTGAACCATAGCGAGCTTAGGTGTGTTATATGATAAATCAATTAAACACGACAATGAAAAAATACGGTATATTCTATGCTTCAAATACCGGCACCACAGCCGGAATAGCCAATCGACTCGCCGAAATAATGGATATTCCTGCCGAAGACGTCCACAATGTAGCCGATACAGCACCATCGGTGCTCGGCCAATACGAAACTATCATCATAGGCAGTTCGACATGGAGAGGCGGAAGCCTCGAAGAAGACATGTACGATTTTATCGACGGGGCACAGTCTCTCAATCTTCACGGTCATAGGATTGCAATCTTCGGTTGTGGCGACGAGAAAATGGCCGATACATTCTGCGACGCCGTAGGCAAAATTTATATCAGCCTCAAGGATACCGGCGCACAGATGATAGGCGAATATCCGGCCGACGGATATACCTTCCACCACTCGGAAGCCACCGACGGCGACACCATGCGCGGCCTCGTACTCGACGTCGTAAACCACCCCGAATACACCGAACGTCGCCTCAAAGCCTGGGCCGCCCTCCTCGCCTGATATTTATATCTGTTTTTCTGAAAAAATGTGGTGCTCCGCCAACTATTATCAGCGAAGCACCACGTGTTTTTTATAGGATATATTTATTGAAGATTCCAAATCGAAGTGCAAAACTTTGATGTAAGACTCATCTATTCTCCT
>ERZ836877.1623-NODE-1623-length-33262-cov-6.719125_pt1 | contig 33262 bp, 16 predicted proteins | sample MGYA00519469_ERZ836877 | MGnify/ENA primary metagenome ERZ836877 (study PRJEB31850, sample SAMEA3708809) | human gut metagenome | biome: human gut; feature: human-associated habitat; material: faeces | place: China | collected 2014 ... | reverse complement strand
ACATACGCAATTAAAAATACTAAATGTCCGTTAATTCTATATAATACGGTTGTCTCCTCTTTCCTCCAATTTCTTATTCCGTACTAACTTAGTACAATCAATACCAAGTTAATAAGTGATACACAGGCGGTTATGCCGAATGATAGAAAACGTAGGAAATTTTCAAATCGATGCAAGAGATAGCATAGTGGTTCTCACGCATATGCGTGGGTCGCTATCGTTACATCTGCATCAAAAGGTTTCCTACGACCATCAACAAAGACGTAGCATAGTCTGCTCACGCATTCTTTGTTTATTAATCTCCGCAGAGCTGCCGGAGAAGCATATCGAAAAAATGAAGAATCTTTTAATCGTTTCGTTGTTCCTTGTTCTGTCGTGCATGGTATTTGCACAAAACAGCAGTATGAACGACACCGTTGTCAGGGAGTTTCAGTTCCCCCTGACTCAAAAGGAAACGGAACCGGTATTCTACTACTTCAACAACGAGTGGATTGCACTGCCGGATCATGCTGTAATTCAGGTCGACTCTATTCAAAAGGCAGAAGTCAAAAACGACGAATATGGAAATCGTGCGGTTTTTCTCACCGTCACTCCGACATATCTTGCCCGATTGAAAGCTGAGGTGCGTAAAAGCCTTATAAACCTCGATCACCGCTGTGAATTTCCCGGTGGAAACGGTAAGTTTAAAGAGTGGCTTGACTCTAATATTCGGATTCCGGAAGGATTTAAGGGAACTGAAAGAATAATCGTCGAATTCTATGTTCAGCCCGACGGCACTGTCACCGATCCGAAAATAATAAGAAAACGAAGCAAGAACGAGGCGGTGAATGCCGAGGCCTTGAGACTTGTGAATGCTCTGCCGAAATTCCGGGTTAAATATTGCACTCCGAAAAAATATCGTATTACGTATTTACTGCCCATCACCTTCAACGAGCCGGGCGCTGTATATATACGAGGCGGAGAATCATCTTTTATAGAGCAGTTTCCGGTAATTGAGACCCGAATCAGGCAGTTGTATTCTAATGTGGTTTTCAATACGGATAAAGATCCGAATTTTAAAATATCAGAAATCTGTACAGCCGGTTTTCTTAAGCGCCTGAAGCAGGCCAATGAATATGACGCCGAGGGGTATGCCACATGGCTTTTAAGATCCGGAATGCAAGATGGCGACAATACTCCGTCTGAAGTCCTTTCAATAGTTCCCTGTCCTGATAATATTGTAATTGTCAATTGGATCGATATGGGACATAAAGGTTCTACAACCTTTACGATGGTTGAAACCGACGGCGAATGGAAGATAGACGATGCCACAGTCCCGCCCGGTTACAACCTATAGAGCGAGAATTAGTCCGGATTGGGTTCTTAAATCTATTGTAAGGCCGGGATGTTTCAATATGTACCTATATGTCGGATGCCCTGCCTTGTCCTTACAATACTGAAAATCATATCCGTATATAAAACCGCAGTTTTGCTTGTAAAGGTATTCACCTGATTCGAAATTCATGACCGGTCTGACAATCCTCGATTTATCTTCGTTCCTCATGATGTCGAATATCTCATATTGCTTCATTGTCGCTAAAATCAGATTTAGCGAATTGTCGTTGATTAATCCTTTGAATTTATCACACTCCTGAAGAAATAGAGTCCGTATCATTTCTGCTGTTGTTGAAGTTGAGTTTCTCCAGCTATCCAGTATATTGAGTATTACAACTTTGGCTGCAATGGTTTCGGATCTCGTCCATTTGAAATGTGCGATGGTCAATAAAGAAAATATGGTGAGGTTTTTATGAAATTCTACTGTCTTATGCCATTCATAGGTGTCTTTTTGTTCGTATCCGGGCCAGGATAGAAGCAAAAATGCGCCTATATTTGATAACAGATCCTGTTTGTAAGTTATATGTCGTGCTGAAGGATCCTGTACTATATCTTTCCATATCAATACTATATTAATCAGAATATGGGAATAATCGCGTACAGATATCGTTTTGGTTTTATCTTTTGGAAAAGACGTTATAATAGAGAATTTCCCAAGTTCTTTATTAAAATCCTTCAATAGATTTTCATAATGTCGGGCAAGATACTTGCCATATCTTACAACACTCTCATGAAATCCGTTTGTTTCGGTTTTTTCTTTGAGTGATCTGCTCTGATATCCTGCCGACCATGTATCCACGTCGGTAATACTGTCTGAATCATCAGATAATTCGTTTTCGACAGGACCATTATTTTCTCTGATCAGAAAATCAAGGATTCTGACGTCAGGTAGTGTAGCGATATAATGTTTGCCGTGACAGTGTATATTGTCAAATTCCTCTTTTGAAATTACCTTGCCGTTCGTTTCATTTTTTGATTTAGGATTTAATTGTTGTACCGATTGTGGAAGATCGGTGTCATCTTCTTCAAAAACGATAAATGACAGTATAGACATCAGGTCAGACTTCCAGTTAACTGAAGAATCCAGCAAAGACTCCAGTTGTCTGAGTTTTCGGTTCGGATTGTAATATCTTGTTTTTTCCTCTGTAATTATGAAACAACGGTTTGAGATTTCCATATTGTTCCCGCGATCCAGCAGAACAACGATACAGGCCTCGTCTATATTATCTGGTTTTACAGTCAGTAGACCATCATGGTTTATAGCCCCGTCGTATGTCGATAATTTCCCGGCAAGACTTATAAGGCCGATATGAAGATCGGTATTGATGGCATTAGTCGTTATTCTGAGCGTATTGTCAATGAGTTCAGCCGTAAAAATGTGAAACTGGAAGCTGTGTCCGGCTTTCTTATCTTGGCTGGGGGCCGGTAGACTGTCTATTGTTTTGTTTGTGATTTTGAATGAATCTGCATATCTGATACCAAGATGATCTAAATAATCTCGTTTTGTTTTCGATTCAATAACAATACATGCTTCGTCATTGGCTCCAAGAAGAGCAGCAGAGGTGGCATTGGCACTTCCGACAACAAGAACTATTGCATTCTGAAGGTTGAATTGAATGAGCTTTGCATGTAATATACGGGTTATGGAGGTTTGCTCGAATACATCATGCCAAAGATAGAAACTGATTGTATTATCAGAATCCTGAATTTTAGAAACAGGATATGTGCCGGAAGGTGAAATAATACAATTTATGGAAGAGGGCTTGAAACGGTTCTCGATCACTTCGAGTATTCTGCCGTCTAAGTCGTAAAAAGGAGAAACAATTTCTATTGATCTGACATCGCGTTTTCCGATTATACGTTCTAATTTAGATAACAGATTTTCAGATGGTCCATTGGCGATAAAATGGAAAATCTTATCTTCAACTGTTGCAGATGCGTCTTCCTGAGCCTGTGCCTTTTGAAGCCATGCGGCATTGTCTGTCATCCATTTGAACTGCTGCTCGAGTAGAATCGGCCTGACTGTCGGAGTAGCATACAGGTATTCCCATGCTTTTTTGAATAGATGAAGATATCTGTTGTCGTCTTTAGCGGTGCTGAACACACTCCATATTTCTTCATTCAGGGAGTGTCCGTTATATGTAAGGTTTCCAGACCCGACAAGTAGCAGACCGGTGTCGTAACCTATCAGCATGGTTAATTTGGGATGATATACTCCGGTTGATGATGACGGCTGTCTGATCAAAGTATATTTTATGGAATCGGAAGTCAGTCCGAATGACGGATAGTCGTTCAGTAGCCGGTCATAGTTGCTCGAATCCAGAAATACAATCACATTGTTAATTCTGTTTAGCCTGAAATGAGGCATAAAAAAAGAATTGAAAAAAATAGGGTCGAAAGTGTAGCACGTAAGAATGGCCGAGTGATAAGTATTCTGGCTTCGTCCTATTAGTTCTAACAAGTTATGTCGTTCAGTTTTCATGCTCCAGTTCTTTTAATAGATAAAGACCACGGTCGGTCAGTTCATCGTATGTTGGAGTTCCTTTGATTATTCCTGTATCGTATAAGAAATTACGTATTGTATCGATTCTTGGTGAGGTATGAGTGGAACTCCAGTTGTCTAAAAAGCGTAATTTCCCATTTTCAAATGCAAATTTTTGAGTCGGTATTCCTGTTTGAAGCATTTTGCGGAAGGATACGCGATAATGTCGATATATAATATCCGTTATGAGGTCTTTAAAAAAAGATTTAAATGATTTATCTAAAGAATTTTGTACTAAACGTATGAAACTGCAGAAGTTCTCAGCGCTTAGACCGAGTTCCTGATATCGCATTTCAGATTCCTCGAGTTTCCCTACATTCTCTTTGTATTTTGCCAACAGGGCGCAGATGGCTGTGGCAGATTCGGATTCTGTATTATCATACCGCAGCCGTTCAATAGCGGATGCAAGAGGGATAGAGTCGTCCATATTCAGTGACGCGGCGACTTCCGTTACGATAGAATCCGTTATATCTGAGATATCAGTCCATAAACCCGGAGAATTGTTGAGGCATCTCAGAATATCTGAAAAAATTCTTGTCAGTTGATATTGCCAGTTGTCATTCAGATAATAGGCATACCAGCCCCAGGCCGTAATATTTTCGGAATTGGAAGTGTAATTTTCATACATGTATGCTGAGAAATCGAGGGGCTTTAAACTTGTGCGTCTATTTAACAGATATGCGAGTAGATATTTTATAGTGGCGCGTCTATGGAAACTTGGATCTGGCGAATCCGGTGTGTCGCTTTGTAGCAGCATCTGGATCAATTTCTCCTTTTCAGAGTTTGAAACAGTCATAAACTTCATATGAAAATCCTGTTTCAATTCGTCCAGTTCATCTCGCGTTACCCAACCTCGGTATACGGTTTCTGTGAAAAAGCTTCCTTTGGGCCCTACCGATTTGTCAAATTCTTCTGCCAAAACTTGTCCGCTGATGAAATTGGTATTTTTTGTAATGTTGTATAGCTGGGAAGCATTCTCGTTACTTCCTATCAGTCCCATTTCCTCAAGGGAGGCGACATAGTACTATCGGAAGATACCTCCGTAATTACTCCAGTATGTTTTTTCTCCGGACGAGAGGTCTGTTCCGTCGGTCAATGAAAATGACTGAGAATCACTCTGTATCCAGACTGAGGCGAAATTGATTCCGGGAATGCCGGTACTATCCTCGTAAAGAGAGTTGATCAGAGCCAATAATAGTTCGGATTTTCGTATAAAGGAATAGAACTCTTTTGTATCGGCATTGTCTTTTCCATCATAAAATTTAGAAATTATCCAGCAATAGAAGCTATAATATCTTATTCGCAGAGAGACATTATTCAGTCCTGGTAATAAAATAGAAAAGAGCTGTTCGGAGATGTTTCTGATTCCAAGTTGGTTAAGTCCGCTCTGTATGTTATGGTTGCAGCCCCAGTATGGAGCAATATGGGTAGTCTTGCCGGCAATTACCATGATGATAGCTTAAGGTTTTTGTTCGATGGTGTCGGTATGGTATTGTGCAAAGATAATAATTTCGGGTGGGAAATGCGATGAGATTCTGGGAAATATGGAAAACGGCGCGTCCGTGTGGGCGCGCCGTTGTGTTATGCATGATGGGGGTAGGATTAGTCGAGGGTGAGGGTGACTATTGATTTGGCGGGGAGGGAAAGCGAGAGTGTGCCTTTGGTAACTTTGGCGCCTTTGAAGGGCTTGAGTGTCACTTTCTCGGCTTCGCCGAAATTATTGTAATCGCGAATGTCGTTGGCTGTAAGGACTTCGGCATTGGCAATCTTGCGGGCTTTGAGGCTTTCGAGGGGAATGTTTATGTCGAAATTCTCGGCAAGATCGGTGTTGGTGAGCGATATTGTCACTTTGCCGTCCTTTTCAGACGCAGTAGCGCTGATGACGGGCACGTAGCGGTTGTCGCGCACTTTGCGTACCGGAGTGTCGATTTCGAGAGGAATGTATGTGGCGTCCTGATGAGGAACGTACATTTTGAATACGTAGTAGGTCGGGGTGAGCACCATCTGGTCGTCCTTGGTAAGCACCATGGCCTGAAGCACGTTGGCAATCTGAGCGATATTTGTCATCTTCACGCGGTCGGTGAGTCCATGGAAGGTATTGAGCGACAGAGCGGCTACCATTGCGTCGCGCATGGTGTTCTGCTGATAGAGGTGACCTCTTATGGTGCCGGGTTCTTCATCCCACCACGTACCCCATTCGTCGACCATGAGACCTACACGTTTTTTGGGGTCGTATTTATCCATGATCTTCATGTGCTTTTCAACTACGGGTCCAACTTCGAGACACTTGCCGAGTGTCCAGTAGTAGTCATCGTCGGTAAAGTCGGTGGCGGAGCCTTTCGAGCCGGACCATCCTGCCACGGTGTAGTAATGGAGCGAGATGCCGTTCATATGATTGCCCGCTTTCTTCATCATCACTTCGGTCCAGTTGTAGTCGTAGTCGCTGGCGCCTGATGCGATTTTGTAGAGATGGTTTTTGCCGAAATTGCGGCAGTAGGTCTGATAGCGGCGATATACGTCGGCATAGTATTCCGGCGTGAATGTGCCGCCGCAACCCCAGCTTTCGTTGCCTACTCCGAGGTATTTGAGGTGCCAGGGCTTCTCACGGCCGTTGAGCTTGCGGAGCTGAGCCTGCGGGCCGTCTTCAGCGGTGATATATTCGACCCATTCTGCAAGTTCCTCGACGGTGCCGCTACCGACATTGCCGCTCAGATATGGCTCGATGCCGAGGAGCTCGCAGAGGTTGAAGAATTCGTGGGTGCCGAAACTGTTGTCTTCGACAGTTCCCCCCCAGTTGTTGTTGACCATACGCGGACGGTTTTCGCGTGGGCCGATACCGTCGGTCCAGTGGTATTCGTCGGCAAAGCAGCCGCCTGGCCAGCGGAGAACGGGTATGTGGAGCTCGCGGAATGCGCCGAGCACATCGTTACGGTAGCCTTTGGTGTTGGGAATCGGTGAATCTTCGCCTACCCAGATACCGCCGTAGATACAGGTGCCGAGGTGTTCGGCGAACTGCCCGTAGATTTCCTTATTGATCTTGGGTGCGTTTGCTGACGGTTTTGGCTCTATGGTGACGGTCTGTGCGGCGAATGCCGAGAACGTGCCGAGCAGTGCGGCGACAGTCAGTGATTTCAGTCTCATCGCTTATTCGGCTTTTTTGAATTTGAAGACATAGAAAGTATTCGGTTCCAGCGAGGTGTTGTAAGTGAACACACCTTTTTCTGTCGAGCCGAGAGAACTGTTACTTATCTCGGTTGTGACCGGCACGATAAGATCGGGGTTCTCCAGAGAGTTTTCGGCGTCGGGGTCGGGCGACGAAAGGGTGGTGACGGTTGCCGAGGCTATCGACTCCTTCTTTTTGAGGCCTGCGAGACGGATGTCGAATGGCTGTGCTGTAGACGATGTGTTGGCCACTTTGACTATGTATTCGCCGGTGTTTTTATCGAGTACGGCGCTTGCGAACAGACCGTTCTGGTCTTCATTGCCTGCGGCTGGCTTACCGTTCAGATTGGCGGGAAGTACATTGGTGCCCTTGTTGTGGCTGTAGAGCTGCTGCACGTAGTAGCTTGCAGTCGGGAATGAAGCACTGTTGTCGAACCAGATCATGTCGGGACGCCACTGCCAGCCCTCGATATGGGCGAAGAGGGGAGCGTATGTTGCCATGTGTACGACGTCGGCATTGCGTTCGAGTCCGGTCATGAAAGCTGCTTCAAGCAGGGCGGCATTGAAATGATTCCATTTCTTGCCTTTGCCGTGGCATGCATATTCGCCGGCGAATACTTTCGGGCCTTTGCGGTCGTAGTTGTCGTAGCGGTTGCCTTCTGCAAGGAACCATTTTTCTGGACGGTAGAAGTGTTCGTCGACAAGGTCGGCGCCAAGCTTCTTCATTTCGGGCCAGAGATAGTCGAACTGCTGTCCCTCGGAGTCAGGACCCGACGATCCGACGATTTTCATGTCGGGATAAGCCTTGCGGATAGCTTGCACGAAAGGTGCGAGATGTTCGGGATATTCCGGACCCCACTGTTCGTTGCCTATGGCGATGAATTTGAGGTTGAAGGGTGCGGGATGGCCCATCTCGGCGCGGAGCGCGCCCCATTTGGTGTCGGTGCCGCCGTTGGCGAACTCGATAAGATCGAGGGCATCCTGAATGTAGGGTTCGAGTTCGGCTACGGGCACGTGGGCGCTTTCTTCGTGGTTCTGGAACTGGCAGGCGAGACCTACGCTGAGCACCGGCAGTGGTTCAGCACCGATTTCTTCGGAAAGAAGGAAGTATTCATAGAATCCGAGCCCTCCCGACTGATAGTAGTCGGGATAGAAGCGGTGGGGGAAGGTATAGTGCCAGCGGTTTTCGTTGACAGGGCGGTTTTCGACCGGGCCGACTGTGTTTTTCCACTGGTAGCGGGTGTCAAGGTCGGTGCCTTCGACTATACAGCCGCCGGGGAAACGGAAGATTCCCGGTTTGAGATCGGCGAGTTTCTGGGCGAGGTCTGTGCGCATGCCGTTTTCATGTCCCTGCCATGTCTTGGCGGGGAAGAGCGAAATGTGCTCGAGATCTACGGGAGTGGTGTCGGGCTTGACGAGGAAGATACGGAGTTTGCCTTTTGTGCAATCCTTGTCGGGGGTGAGTGTCACCTCATACTTCTTCCATTCCTTGGAGTCGATGGTTATTTCTTTTTTTGCGTCGACCTGCGAGTTATGCATGGAAGCGGGATTTTCAAGTTCGACGCGTATTTTGGCCGGTTTACCCTGCGGCGAGCGAGCCCAGACGGAGAAGCGGTAGTCTTCTCCTTTTTTATATGTCACGCCGAAGAAACCTTCGTTCTCCAGACCGGTATGCTTCTCATTGTGGCCTGCGGATGCGAGCCGCACATAGTGTGGATTGCGCTCGAACGGGCCGTCGTTCTGTAGCTGTACGTCTCCGTAGGTTACCCAGGCGGCGAGATTCTGCGGGAATTCGAACGAGCGGTTCTTGATCATTTCGGCATAGAGACCGCCGTCGGCCGCATAGTTGATGTCTTCGAAAAACAGGCCGTACATTGTCGGCTGTATGGGGGCTCCCGGTTTGTTGGTCTGGACTGTGAACACGTTGTTCGCTGCGAGCGAAAGCGCGGTCGAGAGTCCGAGCGAAAGGAGCAGGCTTGTTTTTTGGATCATGATATGGTTATTTTGGTGTATTTTAAGTCTATTTGGTGCGTTTGCCCCATATGGAGCGACCGTCGGCATCGAGTCCGGTGAAGAGAGCGGTGTCGTGCTCGCGTTCCCAGTCGTGGCCGGCGAATACGATGATATTTTCAATCCTGTCGGGACCGAGGCATAAAGTCAGTGTCTGGTTCCTGCTGTCGAACGTCCATGAACCGTCTCCGGGCTCTGTACGCCCGTCCTTGCAGAGGGTTATTTTTTCGGAGCGGTTCCATTCGCCTTCGAGGAGATTGCCTTCGCCCCACATTATCTGTCCGGCCTCAAGACGCCGGTCGGCGCGTGGCTCGTGGAGCCGGATTATTTCCCATTCGCCTGCGAGATCCCTGTCGGAAAAACTGCGCTGTGCCACACCGGCATATCGCTCGGGCGAAACAACGGGCCAGCCGTCGGGAGTGAAAAACATACGCCTCACATGCAGATCCATCATGGCCGGCTCGGAGGCGAGGCGTCCCTGGTGGGCCATATACCATGAGCCTGCGGCATCTTTGAAAGCGCCGCAGTGGGCGGTGCCGACCCAGCCGGGATGATCCGAGAAGCTGTAGGCGGCAGTCAAGAGCGGAAAATTGTCGGTGGTATCGGCCATTTCTTTTCCATGAAAATCGATGAAAGGCCCGTCGACATTACGGGAGCGGCCCACGCGTACATTATATGTTGTCATCAGAGGGTCGTATGATCCGAAAAGGTAATAATATCCGTTGTCGGGATTGAATATTATCTCGGGCGCTTCGAGATTGTCCTTTTTATAATTGGCACGCCGTGCCACAAGTTTGCCCTGATCGCCTTCTGCGAGGGGAAAGCCCGATTCGGGGTTCAGTTCGATACAGAAAAGGCCTCCGAAATATGAGCCATAGTGCATGAAGCGCCGTCCGTCGGCTGTATTTATCACGGTCGGATCGATGGCGTTCATCACCGAAGTGGAGTCGGTGCGTACAACAGGGCCGATGTGCCGCCACGGTCCGGCGGGCGACTGTGCTTCGGCCAGGCCTATGTACGACGTGTTTTTGCCGAAGGCCGACACGCAGTAATAGAGATGATACCTGTCCTTGCCGGCTTCGATCATATAGGGTGCCCATATATTGTAGGCGCCTTTGCTGTTGTTGTGTCCGCGCACCCATTCGACTGCTTCGGCGGGTATTTCAGGAAATGCCCATCCGACGAAATCCCAGTTTACGAGGTCGGTGGATTTGCGCATCTGAATGAATCCGAGGGGCACATTTTTCTCTTTGGCCTCCTTCCGGTTCTCGCGGAAGATGGCATCGGTGGAATACATGTAGAATGTATCGGCTACTTTGCATATTGCCGGATCATGCACGTTGTACGTTCCCCACCCGGCATAGTTTTCCATAGCGGAGATCGCCGAATAGTCGTCGGCCCACGGGTTGGGCGACGGAATCGGGCGGAAAGCGGTTTCAGAGCATGCGCAGACGGCAGAGGCAAGAATCGCCGTCGTTGAAATTAGGATAAGGTGTTTCATGTAGAATTAGGGCGCGATTGGCATTTTGCCGGTAAAATTAGCAATTTTGGAGACACGACAAGGTGGATAAAACAATATTTTTAGAGGATAAAATGCTATTTGTACCAGTCGTGAAATTTTTTACCCGCTCTGTGTCTAATAATTAGAGCAAAAAATTTTGTTGTTTAAAAAAAATATTACCTTTGCGGGTGAAAACGTGATCTCACCGCTCACGCTTGTCCTTCAGCCCCGGAAAAACAGAATCATCCGATATACCTTGACATCGATACTATCATCTTTTCGCGCATGCGGCGGCTGTATCCGTCTGCTTATGCTTCTTATCTGTGTTGTCTTCTCCCGGGGCAGTGGGCTGAGTGGCGAGCTGCAATCGGCGAAATCTTTCCTTTCAGCCTATAATGTCGGCTATCTGACAGTGGCCGAAGGTTTGCCTCATAATTTTGTCGACGATATATATCGTGACAGCCGCGGCTTTCTCTGGATCGCACTTGGTGGGGGAGGCCTTTCACGCTACGACGGAAATGAATTCATCAATTTTAATATTACATCCGAAGATTATCCTCTTCCGGGCAATTTTCCGGTAGAGATTGCCGAAGACAGGTTCGAACGGCTTTGGGTGGCTACCGACGGCGGTCTGTGCGCTCTCAATCTGTATACTCTCGGCATGGAAGAGATCGAGGATCATACCGGTCGTCTGTTCGAGGTACTTCAGATGCCTGTATGGGCCGTGACGGTCGATGCCGACGGAAAGTTGTGGGCGAGGGCTGTAAACTCTATCATTTGTATTGAATTCGGAAGCGACGGATCCGTCACCGCAGTCAGCGAACTGACCGGTCTGAGTCATCCGACAGGAATGATAGCTCTGCGCGATGTTTATGGCAATGGCAGAATATGGGCGCTTGTCAACGGTGCCATAGCCGAACTTGAGGCGCGGGGCAACGATGGTGTCATTTCCGCCTATACAGTGTCGGAATGCCTCCGTTTTGTACCCGACATCGTGGTGTCCGACATGCTTCTCTACGGCAGCGAGGTCTGGCTCGCCACTGACCGCGGCCTATGCCGCTACAATCCGGCTGAGGATATCGCCAAGATGTACGTGCATGATGAGGCCGACACACTGTCTATTTCGCAGAATTTCGTCAGCACGCTCGCCGTATCGCCCGATAAGCGACTGCTCGCCGGTACGCTCCAGGGATTCAATGTCTATAATCAGATAAACGATAATTTCGAGAGAATAAGACAGCAGCATCCTGTAGAACCGGGTTCGATAAACAATAATTTCATTAACAAGATCTATGTCGACGGCGCCAGAATATGGGTCGGTACCGAAGGCTGTGGAATCAACCGTCTGTCGCCCAAACGGCTGCGTGTCAGGAGTATCACCCATAACTTCAATGCGCCGGGATTTTCGTTCAATACTCCTGTCAATGCCATTCTTGCCGAAGATGACGGCAGCCTGTGGGTCGGCGCGATCGAGGGCGGTCTTCACCGTGGCGACGGTTCGCTTGACCGGTTCCGTCATTATTCCACCGCCAGCGGACATCTGGAACATAACTCCGTAAGTTCGCTGGCCCGTGACGGACGCGGTGACTTGTGCGTCGGCACATGGGGCGGGGGAGTGTGTGTTCTCTCCGAAGGTTCCGGCGGAGCCTTGCGCCGTATAAAACATATCCTTGATACTGACGACGGAGACGGTCATATAAGATATATAGGTGCCCTGGCATGGGACTCGATAAACAATCTCATGTGGATAGGAGCTTCGAGGGGGCTGTTCATATACGATCCCGAGTCGGGTGCTGTCTCGGAAGCATACAAAGGCAGCATGGACGATATCTTCGGTGCTGTCGGCAGCATCGTCTGTCCCGACGGCCATCTGTGGTTCGGCACAAGCAAGGGGCTGGTAGACATCGATCTCAGGAAATATGCTTCTGACCCGTCGTCAGGAGCGGTACGTCGTATTCGCGGACGACTCGACAATCCCTATTCTGTCGCTGATGAAAGGATCACCTTCCTTTACCGCGACAATGAAGGTACGATATGGATTGCAACCAACGGCAGCGGCGTTTTCAGGCGTTGTATCGACGGAGATAACGAGTTTTTTGTCAATTACACTACGGCCGACGGTCTTCCGAGCGATATCGTGCTTGGCATTGCAGGCGACAGAGACGGAAACATATGGTTTTCCACATACAGAGGTCTGGGCTGTCTTACTCCCGACGGCGACATTGTGGCTTATGACAAGGACGGAGATCTGAGCACTGACCAGTTCTATTGGAATGCCGCCGCCACAGATACGGCCGGTAAAGTGCTTTTCGGTACTACCGAGGGCCTTATGAGCATTGACGGAGAAATGCCGTTGCCGGATTCCGTAGGCGATAATAGTGTGGTTTTCACTCATGTGTGGGTAGACAACAGTTACCTCATGCCCGGTGGAGAAAACGATGAACCGTTTTTCTGTCCTATGCGTGGCCTCAGGCTGCATGAGAGCAACCGCTCCGTTCAGTTTGAGTTCTCGGCCTTCGACTATGACGGAAACAGCGGCGGCATATATTCCTATCGTCTCATTGGCTTTGATAATGAATGGCGGAGCCTTCCGGAAGGACGGCGTTACGCAGCATTCACAAATCTGAAGCCGGGCAGCTATACGCTGCAGGTGAGATATATCCATAAAGGACAGAACGAGGAAGAGGCCGCCGTTACAGAGTTACCGATTAAAGTGACGCCATATTTCTATCGCACCTGGTGGTTTATACTTCTATGTGTGGCAGCCCTCACGGCAATTGTGGTGTTGTTCTACAAGCTCCGTCTGCGATCGCTCAAACGTCAGCAGCGCCTGCTGCAGACTACTGTGGAGGAACGCACCGCCGAGATCGAGGAACAGAAGCGCCAGGTTCAGCAGCTTACCATGGACCGTATATCTTTCTTCACCAATATCACGCATGAATTCCGTACTCCGATCACTCTGATTCTCGGGCCGATAGAGCGGGCACTCAAACTGAGCTACAATCCTCAGGTCATCGAACAGCTGCATTTTGCCGAGCGTAATTCCAAATATCTTCTTACGCTTGTCAATCAGCTCATGGACTTCCGTAAGATCGAGTCGGGAAAGATGGAAATCATGCGCAGCCGCGGCAATCTCAGGGCTTTTCTATCCAATATCATAGAGATATTCCGCCCGATAGCTATCGATCGCTCCATCGATCTTCGTCTGTGCGACCGTCTTTCGCGTCCGGTGATGAGCTTCGACGAGGAAGCGCTGCAGAAGGTGCTCATCAATCTTCTGGGCAATGCGCTCAAATTCACTCCCGACGGTGGCCGTATCGTATTATATGCCGCTCTGCTTCCTTCGTCATGCTCCGGAGGTGCCGAAGCTGTCTATATAGCCGTGGCTGATACGGGAACCGGCATAGCTGACGGAGATCTCGACCGTATTTTCGACCGTTTCTATCAGGGGTCCAGTCCTATGAAATATCCCGTGTCGGGCACTGCCGGAAGTGGAATCGGACTTTATCTCTGTCATAGTCTTATTGATATATACGGTGGCTCGATCTCTGTCCGCAACAATCCCGGCGGCTCCGGATGCACATTCCGTGTCGTTGTGCCGCTTCCTGAAGGTGAGACGGCCGAAGCCGAACTGCCTATGCTTCCGGCTGCCGCGCGCGACAAGTCCGGACCGAACGAAGAGGTTGTCCGGAATACGGCTGTGTCGAAGAAAAGCACGGTTCTCGTGGTTGAGGACAACGATGACATGAGAGCCTTTATCAGAAGTATCCTTGCCGACCGTTTTACCGTCGCAGAGGCCCGCAACGGCGAGGAGGCGCTCAGAGTGCTTGCCAACCGCGAGATAAATCTGATAATATCCGACCTTATGATGCCTGTCATGGACGGCATGGAACTGTCGCGTCAGGTGAAGGAGAATTTCGATATAAGCCATATACCGTTCCTCATGCTCACGGCAAAGACCGGACGTGAGCCCCGCCTTGAAAGCTACCGGATGGGTGTGGACGCTTATATTACCAAACCTTTCGACGAAGAGTTGCTTATGGCCCGCATAGACGGCATTCTCAAGTCGCGTCGCGGGTACCAGAAGAATTTTGCCGCCGGCCTCGATGTCGATTCGCTGAATATATCGGAGGAATCACGCGACAAGAAATTCATGGATCAGGTGATGAAAGTCGTGGCCGACAACTATCGCAATTCCTATTTTGAGATAGGCGATTTCGCAGAGGCTCTCGGTGTGAGCCGTTCTCTGCTCAATAAAAAACTGCAGAGCCTTGTCGGACAGTCGGCCGGTCAGCTGCTCCGTGCTTTCCGTCTTAAGACAGCGCACGAACTGATCGTGCGCAACCGTCGGACGCGCACCATGAATATTTCGGAAATTGCCTATGAAGTTGGCTTTAATGATTCGAAATATTTCACCCGTTGCTTTACCAAGCACTTCAGTATCAATCCTTCTGCCTTGATGAACGAGGATAGCTGATTGGAAGCCTCCGTTTAAAAAATCCACCTTAAATCGCGAAAAATCCACCATTCTGTAGGCTTCTATTAGGTATTTTTGCACCGTTAAAAAATGTTCATTCTCCGGGGTGAACAGTTTTGGCGTCATAAAATACCTTGAATTCTCATATCAGAATCCTAAATAACCTTAATTAATATCATTAACCAATCATTATGAATACAGTCGACCGGATGTATCCGCGTGCCGCCGCTTTTCTGGCTGCCGTGGTCCTTTTAGGCTCGTCGTGTACGTCTGACTGGGGAAAAGTAGACCCTCCCGCAGGCATACAGACGGCGCCAAATCTGGAAAACGTTGCCACTTTCGAGTTTGAGGAGGATATGCTCGATCCTCTCATTCTCAGAGCATACGGTTCTCAAGAACAGATACCGTCCATCGTCGAAGACGAACTCAAAGGCAAAGTACTTGAGCTTAACGACGGATGGGTTGAAATGAATAATCCTCTCAATAATGTAAATTGCGAGAAGGCCGCTTCACTCACTTTCTGGATGAAGCAGATACCCGCCGTTTCGACCGATGAGGACGGAAACGAGGTGACCGAACCCCAGGACATTGCAAGTCCGCTTTTCATGTTCACCAATCAGAACCGGGTGGAGACTCTTACATTCTCGGCCAACGGAGGCATCGAATATGATGCTGCCGACGGTACGTGGAGCTGCGACAATCCCGCCGACGTCACCACTGGCTATATCCCTGTCGACGGTTTTGACGGAAACGGCTGGAACTATGTCGCGCTCACTGTGCGCGATAACGGCTATGACCTCTTTGTCAACGGTCAGAAGAAAGCGTCTACGGCAGTGACGGATTTCGACTGCTCGCGTCTCGTCGCTTTCATGAATCATGTGTCAGTATTTTCTGTCGGTTCGGCTGATAACCATGGTCACTGGCTGATCGACGACCTCAAGCTCTACCGCAATGCCCTCACGGCAAAAGAGACCGCCCGTCCGCGCGTTTCGTGGGAAAACGGAGGCTCCGAAGGGCCTGTCGTTGACCTTTCCAAGTGGATCATGGTTGGTCTGGAAGACAATTCGACCGGCTTCTGGACGGAATTCTCTCCCTATTTCTCGCTTGCCGGCGACGGTCAGATCCATTATGAGTTCTACAACTATACTCGCAAGATAAACAACTGGGACAACTGGCTTCTTGTTCTCGCCACCGCAGAGCGCGGCGGAGACGGCTATGTCGAGCATGCCGTGATCCGTGCCGATAATTTCGGCTGGGCCACACGCTATGATGCCGGCGACGTGACATCAAGCTGCGATTTCAATTTTGATACGTTCAAGGAAGATATGGACGGCGCCCTCGTCAACATCACGATCGACCGTGCCGGTACCGACGTCGATGTGACAGCCGTGGTGACCACTGCCGCCGGAACCGTATACAACTACAAAGTGTCGATAGCCAACGTCCCCGAAGGCAACATGACAACTTGGCTTCTCTGCGAGGGCTCGCACCTCCTTCTCAACCCCGAAGGCTGCTTTATCGGTACATTGTATACCGATCATCTTAAGGTCGGCCCCGAGGACAACAGCGCTCCATGGTGGTCGATTTGGTCGCCCAACAATCTGCTCAAGGGTGATTTCTCGGGCTTCGGTTTCGACTTCATCAACCACAATTCCGGCACAGGCGGCAACTGGAACAACTGGGTTCTCGTCTGCACCAACGGTAGATATATAGGAGAAGACGGCTATGCCGAGAACTTCGTGCTCCGTTCCGACGCATGGGGCTGGGGCGCAGGCTGGGATGTCGGCACAGTCACGGCATCGTTCAACTGGGATACCTACGTGGCCGACATGCACGACGCTCATTCGCGTATCTATGTTGAGCGCTCAGGCAGCGATCTGCTTATTGTGGCCCGTCAGACAATGGCTTCGGGCACCGCTTTCCCCGAATACCGCTTCGAGACCACTGTCGAAGGTCCGGAAATAGGCCTCTTCTTCGTGCTCGATTCCAACTGGTTGGAATTCACTAAAGTCGGTTACTTCCCTCTGGTGAGCATGAATCCTGAAAACTAAAGATAAACCTTAATCACACATAATACCAATCATGAATAATAAACGCAGTACAGCGCGCGGAGGATGGAGCAACCGGCTCCGCTTCCTTCTGTCGGCACTGGCGCTTCTTGCCTTCGGTTTGGGCTTGTCGGCCCAGACCGTGCAGGTGACAGGTACGGTGTACGAACCCAGCGGTGAACCCGTTATCGGGGCCTCTGTCATCGAACAGGGCGCCAAGACAGGCACCGTGACCGACCTCGACGGTAATTTCGTGCTTAGAATCAGCGATCCTGCCAAGGCAGTGCTCGTCATTTCATATATCGGTTGCGAGACAGTGGTCGAGCCTCTCAAGGGCCGCACCCATATAGAAGTTAAACTTCAGGAAACCAACACTGCCCTCGAAGAAGTCGTAGTTGTTGGTTACGGTCAGCAGAAGAAAGAATCGGTTGTCGGCGCCATCTCGCAGCTCAAGGCCGATGATCTTCTCGAGACTCCCGCCGCCAATATATCGCAGGCCATAACGGGTAAGATTCCCGGCGTCATCACATCGCAGACTTCGGGCGCTCCCGGTGCCGACGACGCTTCTATCTTCATCCGTGGCCGCGCCACATTTGCCGGCGACGCCCAGCCTCTTGTGCTTGTCGACGGTATCGAGCGCAGCTTCTCGCAGATCGCTCCCGACGATATCGAGACCATATCGGTGCTCAAGGATGCCTCGGCAACCGCCGTCTATGGTGTGCGCGGTGCAAATGGCGTCATGCTCATAACCACCAAGCGCGGTAAGGAACAGAAGCCTGTGGTGTCGCTCACCGCCAACTGGCAGTGGCAGACACCCACCCGCAAGGACACATATCTCGATTCCTACAACAGCGTAAGCCTTCTCGAGGAGGCGCTGGCCAATGACGGGCTGCCTTCGCAGTATTCGGCATCGGATCTCGATATGTATCAGAAGTCATCGGCAGGTCTCCTTAACGGTGTTGATGCGCTTCTTTATCCGAATGTCGACTGGTACGACGAAATTCTACGCTCGTCGGCTCCCGCACAGCGCTACAACGCCAATGTGCGAGGCGGTACAAAGCGCATGCGCTACTATGCATCGCTCGAGTATTATAATCAGGAATCGCTCTTCAAGAATCTTTCGAACGACCCCTATGGCAACAACTCGTCGCAGAGCTACAAGCGCTATGGTTTCCGTGCCAACGCCGACTTCTTCCTTACCAAAGATCTTACGGTGATGGTGAACTTCGGCACCCGCTTCGAGGAGCGCCGCGGCCCCAACTCGCGCGAGGAAGCCAACTATTCGAATATCTTCTATCAGCTCAACCACACTCCGGGCTGGATCTTCCCCGTATCCTATCAGGTGCAGAACGGCGATGAGATGAAGACTCTCTACGGCGGCTCGTCGCAGTATCAGAGCAATGTTTTCGCCACAATGGCCGAATCGGGCTATTACAAAGGCACAAACACCGTGAACGAGACCAACCTCATTGCCGAATACAAGATGGACTGGCTCACCGAAGGTCTTTCGGCCAAGGCTCAGGCATCGTTCGACTATGAGAACTACCACCGTAACCTCTACAGCAAGACTTTCGCCACATATGAGCTCAACGACCGTGCCAACTACGAATCGATCGACGCATACAACAAGTTCAACACCGACGGAACTCTCGCTGCCTCGGCCGACCACTTCACCGTCTATAAGCTCTACCTCGAGGCACAGCTCAACTATCGCCGTACTTTCGGCAAGCATGAGGTGACTGCCATGGCTCTCTATATGCAGAACGACTATCGCTATAACTCCGACCTTGCACAGCGCTATCAGGGTATCGTAGGTCGTGCCACATATGCTTACGACGGCAAATACCTCGCCGAGTTCAACGCCGGATACAACGGTTCCGAAAACTTCCAGAAGGGCAAGCGTTTCGGTTTCTTCCCCTCCTTCTCGCTCGGCTGGCGTATCTCCGAAGAGCAGTTCATGGCCCCGACCCGAGGCTGGCTGTCGAACCTCAAGCTTCGCGGCTCCTACGGTCAGGTCGGCAACGACATCTACAGTATCAACGGTGTGCGTCAGCGCTTCCTCTACGAACAGAAGTGGACACAGCTCGGCAACGATTACTACTTCGGTATCAACGGTCAGGACGGTATCTTCGAAGAACAGTATCCAAACTACGGCGTTACATGGGAACGTGCCCACAAGTATAACCTCGGTCTCGAATTCGGTTTCCTCAACAGCCGTCTAAACGGAAACCTCGATCTTTTCTACGAAAGCCGCAACAACATCCTTACCGAGTTCCTCACACGCCCATGGTGGTTCGGTGTGACCTCGGCTGCCGGTAACCTCGGCAAGACCACCAACAAGGGTTTTGAAATCGAGCTGCACTGGAACGATGCTATCGGCAAAGACTTCAGCTACAACATCAGCGCAACCTTCTCTCATGCCAAAAACAAGATTACAGCAATGGACGAGCCGGCCGGCAAGACCGCTTACCGCAAGCGCGAGGGACATCCGATCGGCCAGTATTTCGGACTCGTTTCCGACGGCTTCGTGACCTCGGCCGACCTTGCCGATCCTAATTTCCCGAAATCGACTTTCGGAGATGTAAAGGTCGGCGACCTCAAATACCGCGACATGAACGGCGATGGTTTTATCGATGACCGCGACGAGACTTTCATCGGTCTCAGCGACCTTCCTGAAAACACTTATGCTGTCACTCTGGGCGCAAACTGGAAAGGTTTCGGACTCAGCGTTATGTTCCAGGGCGTCGATCATGTAAGCCGCTACTACGACGCGGAAGCTATGTATGCTTTCGTGGCCGGCGGCAAAGTGAAGGAACACCACCTCGACCGCTGGAATCCCGCGATGTCTGAAGCCCAGAACCTTGCCAATGCCAAATATCCATTGCTGCACTACGACAGCTACGGCAACCACAATCAGCGCCAGAACTCCTTCTTCCTCAAGAACGGCGCCTTCTGCCGTCTCAAAAACATCGAGGTAAGCTACAGTCTGCCCTTAAAATGGATCAAACATGTGTGGATGAGCCAGTGCCGCGTATATGTCAACGCCAACAACCTCATAACATGGGATCATCTCGACGGCCTTACCGACCCCGAAAACAACGGTTCGAACAAATATCCGATCTGCAAGACCGTCAATGTGGGCGTAAGCATCCAATTCTAAAACCAGGAAACTATCATGAATAAATTCATTCAGCATACAATAGCGGCTTCCATGGCCCTGCTCGCTATGGGCGCCACCGGTTGCAGCGACTTTCTCGACAAACAGCCTTCCAATGAGCTGAACGAGGACAAGACCTATGCCGACTGGAAGATGTTCGAGGCTTTCCATGTGGATACCTATAACTTCCTCCTGCACGGCGCCAATCGTATCAACGGTTCGTGGCTCGATGCCGCGACCGACCTTGCCGAAACTTCGTTTTCGTCAGGCGGCACGCTCACGACCTTCAATATCGGTAACTACTACGGCTCTGTCGGTGCGGCCGAACTGACTTCGGTCTGGGAATCGCGTTACCGCGGTATCCGCAAGTGTAACCGTGTGATAAACGATATGGACAAGGTGCCTTTCGACATCACCATGAGCGAGGACGAGAATAAAGCCATCCGCGCCACTTACAAGGCCGAGGCCCGCACATTCAGGGCATGGTTCTACTGGGAGCTTTTCCTCCGCTACGGGCCTCTGCCTATAGTCCGGGAAGTGCTTGATCCCGAAAAGGACGATATGATAGGCCCCTATAAGACGCGTCCTACGGTAAAGGAGTATGTGGTCGACTTTATCCTTCGTGAACTCAAGGAAGCCGAATCAGATCTTCTCACCTACGACCAGGCATGGAGCAGCAACCGTATCGGTCGTCTCTCTCAGCCGATGTCGCGTGCTCTGCAGTGCCGTATCCTTCTGTACATGGCTTCGCCTCGTTACAGCGGGGAGTCGGGCATATCCTGGAAGGAAGCTGCCGACGCCTCGAAAGAATTCATGAATCTCTATGGTGCCAATTTCGGCCTTTTCGAGGAAGAAAACATGTCGCCGGCCGACAATTACGCCAACGCTCTTCTGCGTACACAGTATACGGGCAACAACAACGAAGTGATTTTCTTCCGCAACGATGTTGTCATCAACTGGAGCGGAATCGTGCAGGATACGCCGGTGGGTGAGGGTGGTAATGGCGGCAACTGTCCGTCGCAGAACCTTGTCGACATGTACGACATGGCCGACGGTTCGTCGCCATTTGCCGAATATGACGTGACGGGTGCTCCCGTATATCACAACGGTGTTCCTTCGGTCAATGCGGCCAGCGGGTATGACGACGCTGCCATGTGGACAGGCCGCGACCCGCGCCTTGAAGCAACCGTGCTCTATCAGGGACAGCCCTGGGGTACAATGCGCGTAGGCTCGACGATCGACGTGCGCCCCGGTATGGCCGATAATCCTACCGGCAATGCCAATTCCACTCCGACAGGCTACTATATGCGCAAATATATCCCGGCTTCGATTCTTGCCTCCAATCACGCCGGTACCGCCTATCGTCTGTGGACTATAATCCGCTATGCCGAGATAATACTTAATTATGCAGAAGCCCTCAACGAGGTGCAGGGTCCGTGTCAGGAAGTATACGACATGCTCGACATGGTGCGTGGCCGTGCCGGTATAACAGGCAGTGTAGCCGACCGCGCTGACCTCAGAAGTCAGGACGCCATGCGCAATTTTATCCACAAGGAGCGCACCGTCGAATTCGCTTTCGAGGAACACCGTCCGTGGGATGTACGCCGCTGGAACTGTGCCGTCGAAGCCCTCGCCCGGCCTATTTACGGCGTGAATGTGGCCATGGACGGCACCGTGACACGCAAGGTTGCCCAGACCCGCGTGTTTGAGCCACATATGTATCTCTATCCTATCCCCGAAGCGGAGGAATGGAAGACTGAAATAGAAAACAATCCCGGCTGGTGATTCATCTCGCCAATAATCCAAAACCAGTTATGAACACAATCATAAAACATTTCTCAGTGCCGGTACGCTTTCTGGCGGCCGCCCTGCTGCTCGCATGCTCGTTCTCGCTCCGGGCTGCCGGCGAGCATGAAATCAAAGGCCGTGTGGTTGATCCCGACGGCAAGCCCATACCCGGCGCCGTGGTCAATGTCGCCGAGCAGAGCAAAATCGTCCTCACCGACGCCGACGGTGCCTTCACTCTTGTGGGCGCAATGCCCGAAGACGAGGTGAATGCCTCCTGCACCGGCTACAAGACTTCGGTCGTGCCGGTCGAGAGCGTCAATGAATTTCTTCTGATCACACTCGATCCCGACAACGATCCGTACAGCCACGAAATGGCGCTCGCTTTTACCGAAAAGCCCAAAAAGACTGTCATCGAAGGTACCTCGACTGTCAGCGGTACAGAACTGCAGCGCTATCCTATCACCGTGCTTCAGAATGCTTTCAACTCCACCCTCACAGGTGTACAGACCTATGAGGCTTCTTCCGAGCCGGGCTGGGCGGAAACCAAGCTCTATATCCGCGGCCTGCGCACGCTTAATGCGTCGGCCCGCAACCCGATCTTTATCGTCGACAATGTGGAGCGCGACATCTCCTTTCTCGATGCATTTCCAATCGAGTCTGTGACCATTCTCAAGGATGCCGCGGCTACGGCTATCTACGGTATGCGCGGTGCCAACGGTGTCGTTCTCGTCACCACCAAGCGAGGCCGCTCCGGCAAGGCCAACATCGAGTTCACTCAGGAAATCGGCTGGCAGCAGCTTACAAACACTGTGGAGAACCAGAATTCCTACAACATAGCCCTGACGCGTAACCGCGCACGCTATCTCGACGGCAACGATCCCCTCTATACTCCCGAGCAGATCGAGAAATACCGCCGCGTAAGCAACGGCGAGACTCTCGACGGCATGGATCGCTACCGATACTTCAACACCAACTGGTTCGACGTCCTCTATCGTGACACCGCACCCGTTATCAAGACCAATTTCCAGATTTCGGGCGGCAACAACCGCGCACGCTACTATGTGTCGTTCTCTTACCTTCGTCAGGAAGGCATGTGGAGCTCCGAAGGTACTTCGATCAACAAGAATTTCGACTCACAGCATAAACTCAACCGCTGGAACCTGCGAAGCAACCTCGACATCAACGTGAACAAGTATCTCCGTGTGGGCCTTGATCTCGGCGGCCGTATCGACAACATAATTCAGCCGACAGCCTCGGTGTTCAACCTCACCACTTTCGGTGCTGTCGAGGCCGATCCGATGCACCCAGTATATTGTCCCAACGGCGAGCTTTACTCCGAATCGGGAACCGGTACGGTCAATCCTCTCCTTCAGCTCGGTGCCTCAGGTCAGGAAAAGAACCGCCGCCGCTCGCTCTATTCGACCCTTACCCTCAACGGCGACCTCAGCCCCATCACAAAGGGCCTCGGCGCAGAGATCGTGGTGTCGTTCGACGCTTACGACGGATATGAGTCGACCCAGACCAACAGCATCAACGCTTATACCTACGACTATACCAACATGGCCGTGACCGATCCCTCTCAGTTCACATACAACCGCACTTATTCCTATCAGGAACTGACCAATCCTTCGGTCAACGAGCGCGACAATTCGTGGACACTCAATCTGCGCGGAGGTTTCAGCTACAAACGCGAGTTCGGGAAGCACGATGTGGAAGCACGCGCCTTCGTACGCGCCTACCAGAAGCGCAACAACAAGGGTCCGCACTCGGCCGTGTGGTACAATCTTTCGTCCGACCGCTATCTCAGCTACAACGGTCTTCTCAACTATATCTTCGACCGTCGTTATATTGTCAGCGGCAGCATTTCCTATATGGGCAACGACAACTTCGCGCCCGGCAACCGCTGGGGAACATTCTGGAGCGCAGGTGCCGGATGGGTTCTGTCGGAGGAAAGCTGGCTTCAGGACCACAATGTGAATCTCCTCAAGCTCCGCGCGAGCTATGGCAAAACCGGTATGAGCGATACCGGTGCGGGACGCTACCCGTATCAGTCGATTTTCCAGGCCGGCGGCGACTATAGCTTTGGTTTCAACGCCACCAACGTGCCCGGCTACCGTGAGCAGCAGGCCGGCAACATCAACAGCAAATGGGAAATTTCGAATATGCTCAATGTCGGTCTCGACTGGGGATTCTTCGACAACCGCCTCTACGGTAACTTCGATGTATGGAAGGAATGGCGCAGCAATATGCTCGTGGAACGTTCTACCATTCCATCAATGCTCGGCATAGCATACGCTCGCGACTCCTATGGTAAAGTCGAGTCGAAGGGCTTCGAACTTACTATCGGCCATACCAACAAGATCGGCGATTTCGAGTATTCTGTCGAAGGTCTCCTGTCCTACAATACCAATAAGGTGACCGAGATGGACGAGGTAGAACCCGCCGTGCCCTGGCAGCGCAAGACCGGCGACCGCATACGCCAGTATGAGAGCCTTCAGCAGATCTATGAATCGGAAAACCGCGATGTTGTCGGCGGATGGAACGCATACCGCTGGGTGCAGTGGGCTTCCGATCCCAATCTTATCGCTACATCGCAGGCTGATGCAATCGCACATCCGGAGAAATATCCGTACAATACCTTCTCGGGCGGCAAGCAGAAACTCGGCACCGCCGTGTTCCGCGATCTCAACGGCGACCGACAGATCGACTCGCGCGACATGGAGCCCTACGGCTACACCATGCTCCCCGACCTGACACCTTCGCTCTCTCTTTGGGCCAGCTACAAAGGCTTCGATGTCCGCGTGGTCGGAACTGCCTACCTCAAGCGTTCGGTATTCCTCGGCCCGTCGATGACATTCTCGCAGTGGGGCCACAACAACGCCACTCATGCCGTTGTCGATGCATGGGGTTACTATACCGATGACCCCAACGATCCGCGCAACGTCAACGCCAAATATCCCCGTATAAGCTATACCTTCAATGCCGAGGACTCCAACCGCGACAACCAGTCGGACCGCAACGACCGCTGGATCGTGAACGGCGACTACTTCTCGCTCCGCAATATCGAGGTCGGCTATTCTCTGCCTGAAAAGCTTATCGCAAAAGCCTATATGACAAAGTGCCGCTTCTATTTCAGCGCATACAATGTGGCGACATGGAGCCATCTTCCAAAGGGTATGGACCCCGAACGCCCTATGGGCTATTGCTGGTGGTATCCCAAAACCCGGATTTTCACTTTCGGCCTTAACCTTTCATTCTAACAGCGAATACACGATATGAAACTATATAAATCAGCAATCGCAGCTCTTGCGTTCGGTTGTGCCGTCGCCCTTGCTTCCTGCGACGATTATCTCGACAAGGAGGTCGACCTCACTCTTCAGGCCGACAGGGTGTTCGGCGACTATGACATGACCCGCGGCTTCCTTGCAAACTGCTATACCTATCTTCCCGATGCTTTCGCCGACTACAGCGATGCCAACTCGCGTCTGAACAAGGACTGTATGACCGACAATGCCGTCAGCTTCTGGCGCGGTTATACACACGCCGTGATGGAGGACAGCTACGACGCGAACAATCACTGGTATGCGAGCAACTACTGGAATACACGCACAGCCGGTATCCGCGCCTGCAACCAGTTTATCAAGAATGCCCGTCCGTCTGTGGTCGGCAATGCCGAACGCAACGGCGATGACAACCGTCTCTATGACCGCTTCATAGCCGAGGCTCGCGTGCTCCGCGCTATCCTGCACATGGAAATGGTGCAGTGGTTCGGTGATATTCCTATCATCGGCGACGACGAAGCAGGCGTTCCCATTGTGCTTGAGCCCTCATCGGCTCTGCCTCCCCGCACTCCTGCCGCCGAGGTGCTGCAGTGGGTTGCTGACGAATGCGACAAGTACAAGAACGACCTTCCTTTCCGCTACACCAACGAAGAGGAAAACTGGGGTCGCGTGAACGGTGCGGCCGCATACGCTCTCAAGGCTCGTGCGCTTCTATACAAAGCCTCGCCCCTCCATAACCCTGGGAACGACGCATCGGCATGGAATGCAGCTGCTCAGGCTGCTCTCGATTTCATCACTGCCAACAATGCATGCTGGAATCCCTATCGCCTGCATACAGCTCCCTCGAACGACCCTGAGGAAAACTACTATGATTGCTTCATCACCAACCCAGTGCATAACAACGAGTATATCCTCTCCCGCTCGGTATGGCGCGGACAGACTGCTATCGAGGAGTTCAATACTCCCTGTGGTTTCACCGGCCGTCGTTCGGCTACCGGCTATATGAACCCGTCGCAGAATCTTGTCGATGCTTACGAAACCCTCAAGGGTCTTCCCATCGACCAGGATCCCGACTATGACGAGCAGAATCCCTATGTCAACCGCGATCCGCGCATGGAACAGACCATAATCCATCACGGTACGATCTGGGGTGTAGGTGAAGAAGCCCGCCCCGTAAATGTGAACAATGACGACGGCGAGGTCGGCCCCGATTACGCCCGTTCCAACGGCGGTACCTGCACCGGCTATTATCTCAAGAAATATACCAGCAATATTCCCTGGGACGGCACCGTGCGCGGCACCGACAAGGCTTGTCCTATTTTCCGCTATGCCGAAATCCTTCTTAATGCCGCCGAGGCCCTCAATGAGGCCGGACGTACCGCTGACGCATATCAGTATGTGAACCAGGTGCGCGCCCGTGTCGGAATGCCCGCATACGCCGGCATGAATCAGGCCCAGCTTCGCGAACGCATACAGAACGAACGCCGTATCGAGCTGTGCTTTGAGGATCACCGCTTCTTCGATGTACGCCGCTGGAAACTCTTCGGCGATGCCGCCAACTTCAACCGTGCCGCAGAGGCCGGCCTTCCGCGCTATCGTCAGCTCGGCACTATCTATGGTGTCGCCGTGCGCGAGAATACAGCCGTGAAATATAATTACGGTCCGAATCCGAAGTTCCCCAATGTCACTTTCCACGCACCGAAGAACTACTTCGTGCCTGTTCCTCTCACCGAAATCCGTAAGACCGGCTATACTCAGACACCAGGCTGGGAAATGTAATAACCTAAAAATCAATCGTGACTGCCACATGAAAGCTAAAATAATTCTCATGAGCGTTCTGGCTGCCGCTCTCACATTCGGTGCCTGCGACGACAATGACAGCATCAAGGCGCCGGAAGGATCCGAAATCGTCCTCGATGTGCCCGAAAGTGTGGAAACCGGTGCGACCTATGCCCGTTTCTCGACACTTGTTCTTGTCGGCCCTGCTACACACTGGACTCAGACAGGATATTGTGTCAGCACAGAAGGCACGCCGACTATCTATGATATGGTATACAAAGCCGACGATCCTGCCGACATGGCTTTTGCCGGCAAAGCATATCAGGGCCATATAGTGGCTACGATACCTTCGCTGGCTCCCGATACGGAATATCATATCCGCGCCTATGTGTCGCAGTACCAGGGTACTGTCGTCTATTCGCCGGAATTTGTATTCCGAACCTCCGAAGGTACTCTCAACGAGCAGCTCGCCAATTATCGCGGGCCGCAGTATCCTGATGATTATGCCTCCCTCTCCGGGTGGAATCAGCGTTCGCAGTGGAATCTCGCCAATGTGCATGATCCTTCGGTGGTGAAGGCCGACGACGGATACTACTATATGTATCAGACTGATGCCTCATACGGCAACGCTCATACCGCGGGAGGGCATTTCCACGGCCGCCGCTCCAAAGACCTGATCAACTGGGAGTATCTCGGCGGTACTATGAAGACTCTTCCCGACTGGGTTATCCCCAAACTCAATGAAATACGCGCCGCCCAGGGTCTGCCTGCCGCCGACCCCGATGTCGATGCATTCGGCTACTGGGCTCCTGTAGTCCGTAAGGCCGGCAACGTCTATCGCATGTATTATTCTATCGTTTGCCCGGGCAGCGTGGCCGGCGACGGAACCTGGGGCGAGCGCGCTTTCATCGGTCTGATGGAAACAACCAATCCCGCCGACAACGATAGCTGGGAAGACAAAGGCTTCGTTATAACCAACTCTACCGACAAAGGTAAAGACGAGTACGGTACGGCCAACGACTGGGCCAACGCTCTCTACCGCTTCAATGCCATCGACCCCTCCTATATAGTCGCCGGCAACGGCGAACACTGGCTCGTCTACGGCTCATGGCATAGCGGTATCGCCGCTGTAAAGGTCGATGCAACCACCGGCAAGCCCGCTCTTACGGGCGATGTCTGGAACGCCGACGATTCTTATGGCAAACTTATTGCCACCCGTGCCGCCGGAAACCGCTGGCAGGCTTCGGAAGGTCCGGAAATCGTATATCGCAACGGTTATTATTATCTTTTCCTTGCATACGATGCTCTTGATGTGGCTTACAATACGCGCGTCGTCCGTTCGCAGAATATCGAAGGCCCGTATGTCGGTATCGACGGTACCGATGTTACCGCAGGCGGCGATGCTTTCCCTGTCGTGACACATCCCTACGCTTTTGCCGGCGACCATGGTTGGGTGGGCTTTGCTCACTGCGCTGTTTTCGACGACGGTGCCGACAACTGGTACTATGCCTCTCAGGCCCGTTTCCCCGCAAACTGGGGCGGCAACGAGTTCAGCAATGCCCTCATGATGGGCCACGTACGTTCGATACGTTGGACTAAGGACGGCTGGCCTCTCGTAATGCCTGAACGCTACGGCGCAGTTCCCGAGGTGCCCATTACCGAAGACGATATCGCCGGTTCGTGGGAACTCATCGATCTTTCCTATGCCTACGGACAGCAGAAGGTGTCGACAACCATAGTTCTTGGTTCTGACCACAAAGTGATCGAAGGACAGTGGAAAGACAGCTCATGGAGTTTTGACGCCGCCAACAGTATTCTTACTGTCAACGGCATTGAGCTTTATCTGTCCCGTGAATGCGACTGGGAGTCGGCCGACCGCCATGCCACAATCGTGTTCGCCGGTATAAAGGGCACAACTACCTACTGGGGCAAGAAATCATAAGCAGAGTCAGTCCCTGACAAAAAAAAACGACGGCCGGGCGTGTAGCAACGTCCGGCCGTCCTTATAGTTATGAGGGAGATGGTTATTGTTCGATTACAGGCTGGGAAGCGGCGTCGATGACGTGGATGACAATTTTTTGTTCGTCGGGATTGAAATCGACTATTATTTCGTCGCCGGCGCCTGCTTTTCCGGCGAGGAGAAGCTCGGCAAGTTCATCTTCGAGATATTTCTGGATGGCACGCTTGAGCGGGCGGGCGCCGAACTGCACGTCGCATCCCTTGGATGCGATGAAGTTTTTGGCCTCGTCGCTTATGGAGATGGAGTAGCCGAGCGTGCCGATACGCTTGAAGAATCCGGCAAGCTCAATGTCGATGATCTTGAAGATGGCGTCGCGGTCGAGGGTGTCGAAGATTATCACGTCGTCGATACGGTTGAGGAATTCGGGCGCGAAGGCCTTGTTGAGAGCCTTGGAGAGTACGCTGTGCGAATATTCGCGGTCGACTTCGCGGGTATTGAATCCGACTCCGCTGCCGAATTCCTTCAGCTGACGGGTGCCGATATTCGAGGTCATGATTATTATTGTGTTCTTGAAGTCGATGCGGCGTCCGAGGCTGTCGGTGAGTCGGCCTTCGTCCATCACCTGAAGCAGGAGATTGAATACGTCGGGGTGCGCTTTCTCGATTTCGTCGAGAAGTACGACAGAGTAGGGGTGACGGCGCACACGCTCGGTTAGCTGGCCGCCTTCTTCATATCCGACGTATCCGGGAGGCGCTCCGATGAGACGCGACACACTGAATTTCTCCATATATTCGCTCATGTCGATACGGATAAGGGTGTCGGCTGAGTCGAAAAGATATTCGGCAAGTTTTTTTGCCAGAAGGGTCTTGCCGACGCCTGTCGGGCCGAGGAACATAAATGTGCCGATTGGCTTGTTCGGATCCTTGAGGCCGAGACGGTTGCGCTGTATGGCCTTTACGATCTTGGCGATGGCATTGTCCTGTCCGATTACGGAACCTTGCAGTTTCGGCCCCATTTCGAGCAGGCGCATGCCTTCGGCCTGTGCTATACGCTGCACCGGCACGCCTGTCATCATAGCCACGACTTCGGCGACGCGGTCGGCATCGACAGTCTCGCGGTTGGCTTCCATATCTTTTTCCCACTTGGCGCGTGCCTCGTCGAGCTGACGGCCAATACGGGCGGCCTCGTCGCGCAGACGTGTGGCCTGTGCGAAATCATGACGTTTGGCTGCGGCCAGTTTTTCGGCGGTAGTGGCCTGGAGTTTAGTCTCGAGTTCTTCGATTTCGGTCGGAACCTCGATATGGCTTATCCGGGTGCGGGAACCGGCCTCGTCGAGAGCATCTATGGCCTTGTCGGGGAAGTTGCGGTCGCTGATATAGCGGTCGGTGAGCTTCACACAAGCCTCGAGAGCTTCGGCAGTGTAGTTTACACCGTGATGGGCCTCATATTTCGGCTTGATGTTGTTGAGTATGACCAGAGTCTCTTCCGGGGTGGTCGGCTCGACCATCACTTTCTGGAAGCGGCGTTCGAGAGCTCCGTCCTTTTCTATGTTCACGCGGTATTCGTCGAGCGTCGTAGCGCCGATGCACTGGATCTCGCCGCGGGCAAGGGCCGGTTTGAGCAGATTGGCCGCATCCATTGAACCCTGGGCGTTTCCGGCTCCTACGATGGTATGGATCTCGTCGATGAAGAGTATGATGTCGCGGTTTTTGGTCAGCTCGTTCAGCACGGCTTTGATACGCTCCTCGAATTCGCCGCGATATTTCGTACCGGCTACGAGCGAGGCCATATCAAGTGAAATGACGCGTTTGTCGAATAATATACGCGACACCTTGCGGTTCACTATGCGCAGGGCGAGGCCTTCGACAATGGCACTCTTGCCCACACCGGGCTCGCCTATGAGCACCGGATTGTTTTTCTTACGGCGGCTCAGTATCTGGGCCAGACGTTCGATTTCGGTCTCTCGGCCTACTACGGGATCGAGGCGTCCTTCTTCGGCGGCGCGGGTCATGTCGTTTCCGAATTTATCGAGCATCGGAGTGTCGCCACGACTGCCGCCGCGATGTGATTTGGGCGCGGCGCCGGTCTTGCCGGCTTCGGCCTGTGATTCGCGCAGGCTGTCGCTTTCTTCGCCGCGTGCGGGCTCGTCGCTTTCACCGGCATCGCCCGCGATATCCATTACCTCTTCGGGGCGTGATTCGGCAAGAGCCTGGCGTCGAAGGGAGTCGTAGTCGATTCCGGCGTTGAAGTAGGGCGCGATCACGCTCATCGAGCGCACGTCCTTGTTGTGGAATAGCGAGAGAAGGAGGTGCTCGACATCAACGAGAGGTGCTTTGAGGTAGCGGGCCTCGATGATTGCGAGTTTTATGATGAGAGTGATAATTCGGTTGTAGTAGTCGGCACCCTTATCGTCGGCAGACGATGGTTCATAGAGCGCCACATCGAGAGCCGAGCGGAGATCGCCCAGTTTGTCGGCGCCTACGAGGCGTTCCATCAGCTCGGCCGACTTGGTGCCGGGAGCGCTCAGCTCCAGGAGCAGGTGTGCGGGCATGATGGTGGCGTTGTTGTGGTTGGTGCACTGCAGACGGAGACGGTCTATAAGCGCACGCGCGTTTTCTGTGTATTTTTGGTTATTTTCCATAATCAGTAAATCTGGAGAGATTGTAGCAATAATCGTGCCAAATATTATACAAAGATACAAAAAACGCACGAAACGGGCAAATTTTTTGCGCCGCGTCCGCTCCCGTTGCCTGTTTGGCAGAAAATGAGTAACTTCGCGTCAGTTTTTAACCGCTAAACGCAGGGTCCGGAATGCCGGAGCCCCGACAAAATATTATGGCAGACTTATCATTACTTCAGCGCCTCGACGGAATCGAAGCCCGTTTCGAGGAGGTCTCGACTCTTATAACCGACCCGGCCGTGATTGCCGATATGAAGCGCTATGTGCGCCTGTCGAAAGAATACAAGGATCTTGAGAAACTCACGGCGAGTACTCGCCGCTATCGTCAGCTCGTCGGTGATGTTGACGAGGCCAAGGCGCTTCTGGTCTCCGAGAACGATCCTGACATGCGCGAGATGGCCAAAGAACAGCTTGATGCTGCAGCCGAAGCCATTCCGGCTCTTGAGGAGGAGATAAAGTTGCTTCTGATACCTGCCGATCCGGAGGATTCTAAGAATGCCATACTCGAAATCCGCGGTGGAACCGGAGGCGACGAGGCAGCTATTTTTGCCGGAGACCTCTGCAAGATGTATATCAAGTATTGCGAGAGCCGGGGGTGGAATGTGGCCATTACATCAGCGAGCGAGGGTGCCGCGGGCGGCTACAAGGAGGTGGTGCTGTCTGTGACAGGCGACGGGGTCTACGGCGTGCTCAAATATGAGAGCGGGGTGCACCGTGTGCAGCGTGTTCCCGCCACCGAGACCCAGGGCCGCGTGCATACTTCGGCCGCGACAGTTGCCGTGCTTCCCGAAGCGGAGCCTTTTGATGTGGAAATCAACGAAGGCGAAATAAAATGGGATACTTTCCGTTCAGGCGGAGCCGGAGGACAGAACGTCAACAAGGTCGAATCGGGTGTGCGTCTCCGCTATATGTGGAAGAATCCCAATACGGGCGTGAGCGAGGAAATACTCATCGAATGTACCGAAACCCGCGACCAGCCTAAAAACAAGGAGCGCGCCCTGAGCCGACTGCGTACCTTTATATACGACAAAGAGCACCAGAAATATGTAGACGACATCGCTTCGCGCCGCAAGACTATGGTAAGCACCGGCGACCGTTCCGCGAAGATCCGCACCTACAATTATCCGCAGGGGCGCATCACCGATCACCGTATAAACTATACTGTCTATAATCTTCAGGCGTTTGTCGACGGTGATATCCAGGATCTCATCGATCATCTCACCATAGCCGAGAATGCCGAAAAACTGAAAGCCGCCGAACTTTGACGGCATATCCGCACGTTATATATCCTGAGGGGCTGATATCGAGATATGATCGAGCCGGCTTCTCAGGATTTTTATATAACCGTAATGAAAGATATCCTGATATATGCCGGCCTTGCGGTGCTTCTGGCGGGAGCGCTTCTCGGACTTTATATAGCTCTTAAAGGTTTCTTCGGTTCGAATAAAGGGTCAGCGGATTTTTCCGGTGGGTGGGGATATGTCGGAGTATAGTGTTATCTTT
>ERZ836877.1621-NODE-1621-length-33280-cov-3.879609_pt1 | contig 33280 bp, 24 predicted proteins | sample MGYA00519469_ERZ836877 | MGnify/ENA primary metagenome ERZ836877 (study PRJEB31850, sample SAMEA3708809) | human gut metagenome | biome: human gut; feature: human-associated habitat; material: faeces | place: China | collected 2014 ... | reverse complement strand
TAAATACTAATATTTTAATAACAGTGGTTAGATTTTTATCGCACCACTAATAATCTGCCATCATGAATATCTCGCTTAAATTGATCATAATGGCAAATCTTCATATATTGGCAATTTTGAGACCCATTCATGACCTTCTAATACAAAACCATTTATGGGTTGCCCTGCTATATGATTTCCATCTATGTCTATATAACGATCCATTTCGGGAATATATGCTATCAATTTCCAGACCCGTGATATACCCCGGTTAAAATGAACGAAGTCGGCAGCAAAGACATAAAGTTCCGCAGAGTATTCATCCGGATGATTCAATCCATATTCCTTTATATCTTGTACGTTACGGACGTATTTCATTGGAGAACTGCCCATGAAAGAAGTCATAGGCTTCTCGTTGTCTTCTTTTTCAATAGCATTTGCTATGTGTATGAGATTTTTGCCGCTAAGCCAACCTATTTGCTCGGATCTAACAATTTGAGGTGGACGATAGTAAGATATTTCTTTACTAAGGGCATCGCGTTCAGTCATTATTTGATTTTCCTGAATAAACCAAGACTGAACTTTAGATAGATTCTTAGAGGAAAGAGATGATAAAGATGTTTGACCAGTTGATGCTTGATTGCATCCTGCAAGGAAGACACTGATTGCCACCAATAAGATGACAGATAACTTTTTAACCCACATACAATTTGCTATTTGCTCTGAATTTTACAATATAATCACTAAACTCATAGAGTCTTTTATTGTATGACTCAACAAGATATTCATAGAAATTTCTTGCAACATTGTCACTCATTTTCTCGGAGCCTTTTAACATATTGATCATGAAGTTGCTGTCTAATAATGCAACAAGTGCTCTACTATATGTGGGGGTAAAAGCCGATGGGTTATACGGCATAAATGGATAAGTTAGCACTCTTTCGTAAATACTTTTTGCATATTCCGTATTACCACAAACAGCAATAAGATACAGTCCGGTGACAATACTTGCTCCTAAAGAATTTGTTTCTTCATCAGGATGAGATATGTAATTACCACTGAAAACAGTTTCAGCACACTTGCCAGTAGGACTAACACTTCTAATTGCAAATTCCAACTGAATAGTATCGTGAAAATTGGAACTTCGTTTTGTAAGGATTTCAGAATTGAACTTCCAGCCAAATAGATTGATCTTTATATCGCGAATGTTAACAATAACAGAATCACGATAATCCATCATCGTGTTTTGAGGAGTGTAATCCAATGAAACAAGACTGTTTGTCTCATTGGATTCAATCCAACGATTGTCTTTTTGTTTTAGAAATACATTATATTTGCCCATGTAATAAACAATGATGTTATTCTGTGTATGTCATACATTGTAAAATACCAGTTCTTGAAAAAGGTAAATCAGAAACAGACGACACTGTTGTGCTGTCCTATTTTGTTAGTTGGGAGAGGTTTAATTCGATAGTCTGTATCGCATATGCAATCATGCTGCCGGCCTCATTAACTGTAAGAGGTGAATCCGTGCAGATGTTGCAGACCCGCGCGATAATCGCTCCGTTCTCAGGATTTATTATCAACCATCCCGGAGCAGCAGAACTATTTATTAGATTGACCGTCTCCATAGTTTTCTTAATAGACTTCATCGGTACTCTTTCCTCGGTATAGAGCGTCAAAGTAATGACACCGGTTTCAAGATTCACCATGAAATCTGCGTCCAGTCTTGCGTCTGTCTGATCATCTATTTCAGTAGATATTTCAGCATATTCGCTTCCCGGATTCCGATTATACTGATACGAGTACCCAGCGGACTCAATTGCCGTGATTATGTTACGACAGGTATCAGGCAACTTGTCAATAGCGTTTTGTAATCTTTGAGTTGCCGATTTGCTACTGCCTTTCTTCTTGCGAGAGGTCTTCGGTACAATGGTATAGAAAACCTTCACCCATGAAAGTATTTCTCCGGCAGGATTGCTAAACTCCACTTCATTGCCATTGTCGTCAGTTATGAACGAGATTTCGGTATCAATAACCTTGACACGGATTGTCTTGCTTCCATTGAAAAAAGAAATATAGTCAGTCTGTAAAGGTTGTAAATCTTCACCGACAAATTCGGCGAAGAGATCGAGATTGTCATTGAGCAGATTATAGTCAAACGTGAGTCCCTCGCTGTCCATTTCCTGATAATCCTCAATTTCATCCTCATCAACGGGAATGAAGAGTTCCGTACCCTCTCGGCGTATGGATGGAATATCAACCGTTGCAGGCATATTGTCCTCGGAAATATCCGGATACTCGAAGATTCCCTGTTTGCCCTTGACATTGAGAATTGGCTCCTTGAATAATCTGGCATTAGCGAGATGAAGATTATAAACAGGATGTTCAGGATCATCAGAAAATCCTGCCCAATCAGAGCAGGTGGCATCGTTGGTGGAGCAACCTACAATATCAACGACTCCGATAATTGCACCGGTTGGCATATCCTCAATAAGAGGGACAATGCCTAAATGCTCTGCGTTCTCAGCGATAAGTTGATAAAGCAGGGGCAGTTTATCGAGTGACTCAAACTGTTTCTTCTTTCCAGTATGGATAAGAACACGTTGCGGGAAGTTTTTCAACCCCCAGGGACGGTTCTCTATGTCTTTAATGCCTGCGGCTATATATTGGGCCCAGGGCTGTTGTATTGATAAGCATTTCATGATTGTTAATTTTTAGGTTGCTTTTAGTGGCTTACGGATTGCGATAATCATTTTCAACTTTCGACTTGTACGCGAATAAAAGATAGATTATCATTTGCCTGTAGAGCCGACCTTTTTAATTCACCAAGCGCATCCTGGGGGCAGTTTGCAACTGAAGAAACTGAAAACTCCTTATGTAGACCATCCGAACATAAAATAAAGACATCATTGGGTTCGGTCTTTACCTTTCGGATAGGTGCCGCATCGAGAGATTCCACGCCCATAATAGACTTAGTTACTATCGCAGAATATCTTTCAATATCTTCAGCACTCAAAGCTTTAATCTTCGACAGTTCGTTAACGATAGAATGATCTGTGGTTCTGAAAACTTCCAAACCGTCACGGTACATATAGATTCTGCTGTCTCCAAGCCATGTTAGATAAGCATCTTCACCCCGAATCAACAATACTACGACCACGCATCCCATCTGCTTGACTGACAATGCCATTTTTTTTAGCATAAGACAGTCGTTTGCATATGAGAGCGACTCTTTAAGGAGTTCAACTGGAGTACATTTGCCAAGATTTTGGACAGAAAACTCAATGATTGATTCAGCAACAATCTTGGCAGCGACATCTCCATAGTTATAGCCTCCCATACCGTCGGCAAGAACGTATATGGAGGAATGGTCAGAGAGAGAGGACCAGGATAAATAATCCTGATTCTCCTCTCGACTTCCTTTGTTGGTATATTCTATGACGTTGTTCATTTGACTGCTTGAATAGTGTCGCCGCCATGTTTCGTAACTCTCGGACGAATGCTTATTTTGATGGGCCGTTGAGTTATAGCCTTGTCAGAGGCTTTATTAGCCCAGATGTATGCCTCACCGGATCCCAAGGCTGCCATTTCCGTCGGAGTTAGATTCTGTAATGGCGTAATGGCCTTCTGAACATGTTTTACCCAAGCAGGTGAACTGAATCTATGCATCACAACAATGGAGCTTAACTCAATTATATCCGTTGGCAAACTCATCGGATCCTGACTCGCAATCATTACCGAAACTCCTCGGTGCCTCATTTCTCGGATGGCCTCAGTTATTGAGGAGACAAGATCTTTATTGTTCATGTACTTGTGCGCCTCATCGAAAACAATGAATTTGTTGAATGATACGCCATTTACTGCTTTGACTCCAGAGAAGATATTAAGCATTACCACAAAGAGTCCGAGAGCCTCCTCCTTCTCTATGAGCTGATCTCGTAAATCGACTATAATCAGGCGCCCCGGTTTCATAAGGTTCCTCAGCTTAAAGCCATCCTTGAGAAAGCGTGAGGCAAACTTCAATCGATGATTTGCACTTCGTTTCTGAGAAGATGACAAGTATTCTGAGTCTGTGACAGCCTCCCTTATGCCGGAAAGTGATATGTCAGGATCGAGGTCTCTCATTATCTCCTTCAGTTCCTTGATATATATGGAGTCATTTCCGATTGCTCCCATTAAGAACATCCAGTCCTTAATGCTTAGTTCAGCTGAATCAAAAGCAATTGGATGAATCTCCAAATCGGGATACTCACTCTTGCGTTCTTCAAGCTGACGTTCAGGGGTAAGCAATATCACATCCTCAATACGTCCTGCGTCTGCTCCATATTCTGCCTTTAGTTTGGCAAGTTGCCCGGCCTCATCATTCGGATAGACCATAGACGTGAACTCCGGAGCATAATACATGCTGTCGCTGTAGTGGAATATGACACTCGCCATAGGAGCCGGCAAATGGTTGACGTTGGAGAATTGTTTCAAAACCATTTCCGTGACAGAACCGATTGTATAACTCTTTCCGGCGCCTTGCACTCCGAAAAGACTTATCGTATGACACTCGTTCAGATCCATTCCGATTACACGCCCATTACTCGACATTTTACCGAGTATGCCATATTGCGGAGAATCACTGTTCTTTCCAATAATTACATCATAGGAAGGTTTGTGATATTCGCTGTCCACAGCTTGATTATGAGCTGTCGTCCCTCCCGATAACGTAGGTTCCACGGGAGTTGTTTTGTTTTCTTCCTTGGTTGCTGAAGGAGTGGTATCAGCTGTTTCTACAGAGTCTGCGGGAGACTGCTCTTTTGATGTCTTCTTTTCCGGTGAGGGCTTATCTACGTTGACGTCCTCTGGCCTTTCTGAAGATGCTTTTGGCTGTGGAATGACGATCTCCTCGACCTGTTCTTCCTGTGGTTTCGTTTTGACCACAGGATTTACAGGATGAATAACCAATTCATCTGAGGCCGGCTTCAATTCATAATTGAAGGTGGGCTCAAACTGGCAGATGAAGTCATTGTCGAGATCCTCAAGCTTTTGGGTATTGAGAGTCGAGTTGTCATCAAGAATCATATTGATGACTGGCTGCCCCATTGTATATATCACAGCATCTCCGAGGAAATCTTTCTTCTGGCGCTCGGGCTGATTGAAATCAAAAATTACTCCGAGTTGCTTAAATCTCAATGAATATCCCTCTGACAGTTTGCTGAGAAAGAGCAGATATTTATCTGCCAGTTCCTTGTTGAGCTGGTTGTATCGGGTTGCCCTGTTGATGTAGAATTGCAGGAATGACCGGAATTCCAAAGTCTTCAGTTCACGATCAAGTCTGTCCTGACCGTCAATCGAAATTTCAAACCTCGTTCGGAGTGCCTCAATCGTGTTCTTGATTTGAGCCACCATCTTTTCATGAAGGTCATCATGCTGATAATGTGCGTTACGGCATTTGATCTCCACGACATTGAAAAGAATTTCCCTCTTATCGGGGTCTATCTTTACTACCAGGTTATCCGCGCGTTCCTTGTTGTCGGTATCCAGGTCCTCAAAGAGTTCCTTATGAAGATCAACCGGAATCATGAATGACTCGCGCATGATATGTTTCTTCTCTAAGAAACGCTTTGTAAGGATTGTGCCAATAACTTCAAATCCCTTCCGTGAAGTCGAATTTACCTGCATAAGAAGCGAACTGCTGACAGAACGGACATCTTCCAGAATTTCCCGGAAGTTGCGTTTGTTCTCTATGTCGATTCCATACTCCTTGAACACCGGTATCATGAGTGACGCGATTTCGCTTGTCGGTTTGGTGGTCAGGAATGACGATATGCCGGTTGTCTCTTCTTTAGGAATATAATCAAGCAGATATGGAACGTCATCTTCCCCCATGCAGGGCAAGTCGTAGAACTCCGGTCCCATGTTCTTGTCGAAGGTAACTACCCAGTCGCTGCAATCATGAACAAACGAAAGCAGCATCATATCGCTCTCCTTGAGTCTGAGCGTTGTTGCCGGAACAGACTCTGCCACTGTAGAGGACAGCAATTTGCCGGACACCTCCTGAATGCGGGCAAAGATTCCGACTTCGGTGTTGGCCCATTCGTCAGATGGATTTGGAAGAGACTTATTTGAGAAGTACCGTTTCCATACAAATGATTTACCCTCGCGTGAGGCGTCGATGACGTTTCTGCATATTGTTCCGTTCAGGTAAAACGAACGCTTTAATTCGCTTGGCCGGGCAAGGTCGGTTACAACCGCAAACGGGTTAATGAGGAATGATATATGCGCCTGATACTTGTCGTGATTGTTGATAAAATCACTCAGCTTATTCAGCGAGAAACGAAGTTTAGGGAATAACCGGTTTGCCGATGCCTGTGAAAAGACTTCAGCTTCGGCTGCAATATTTGATTCGGGATCCAGTAAATCTTTGAATGCGTCACCCGACTGGAGCATATTATCGTCTGCAAACAACCGAATCTCATAGGTGAGGTCATATCCGAGACCTATACGTTCAAGATCTACCAATGACTGGGCGAATACACTTGCATCGCCGGCATTAAACAGATTTATAACCAGTTTATCGGTATAGGGATGAGAAAGACCGAAGTTGTACAGATGTCTTGTTACCAGGTCTTTGCTGACGTCTGCGTCAATTCTCTTTTCTCTCGCCACGTTAAGCAAAGTTGACAAATATGATTTAAGCTGACGGGCTCCGCTTGCAAAGCCATTGTCATCAATCTGCCGTGGCTGGGCGAACATTCCCCATCCGAAGGTTATCTCTCCGGCGTACTGATACGCCTCCTTAAGTGAGTTTTCACTCAGAACCAGTGGGGCTATATCGAGCGGAAGCCCTCCCAAAAAGAGTTTGTCGAGTTTACGCGACCAGAATTTCTTATACTTCGGATTTTCAATGGTCTTCTCTTCCCAGTCATTATATAGCCCCAACAGATTCACCATCCATGCCAGTCGGAGAGGATGGAGGGGTGTTAGGAGTTTTACCGTGACGAATGTTCCATCAGGCATCTCGACATGAAGTTTCACGGTGTCGAGATTCTGAATGGCTACCAGCGTTTTCTCATCAAGTTCAGATTCGGTTATCTCTCTTAACCATTGCTCATGTGCCGACAAGTAATCTCTTATTACTTTCAGGTTCGATTTTATGTCGAAGGTAGCAGAGAGTCCCGTGCTATTGTCAGCAGAATCCTTGATTAAATCGAACAAGGTTTCTCGTAAAGTGACCAGTTCGTCGGGAATGTTGACATTCTTTATCTCCACAAATCGAGGACTTCTTCGCGCAGTATCATTGGGATCCAGCAAAAGCATATCGGTAGGGTTGCCTGTTATGAGTGCTTCCACATGCCCATATTTGTCGCCGTTATCAAGAAATACCCGTTCAAGTTGGATGAGTTTCTTGGGCAGCTGAATTTGGTATGCAAAGGATGGCCCGAAATCAAATTGGTATGTGTTGTTTAGATTTCCTTCAATCCATGCGTTCCTGTCAGCTCCGGTATCCTCTATATCCAAATCTTCGCCTTTCGCAAGATGGAATGCGCGATATTGAATGACAGCCTGAGTAAACGTGCTTATCTTGGTACGTTTATCCACACTTCCGTCGGTAACCACATCTTCACCGGAGTTGTCGATTGTGAAGATTGCTGTTTCATTTGTATATGCTACATTGTTGTCCTGACGGAATTGCTCCATCGATAAATCGGGATTCTCTGCTTTAGCCGCCATCCATGCTTCCTGCACACGATCTTCCTTGAATTCTTTCTTCAAATCGAGAACGATGCCGTTTGCATCCAGCGCACGTACACGAAGAAGATAATCACCATCATCAACAAGTCCGTTGGCAATGTTTACTGACAGTTTTCGCTGGGCCCGCTTATTTGTCCCGACCTTGGCTTTCTTCAGCACGGCGATCTCATTGTACTCATCGGTCTCAACCAATGCAATCTCAAAGGATACAATGTCGGGATTGTCTTTCGGAGAAGGGTCAGTATGAATAGTAAAGGATACTTTTCCCTTCTTTTCCACAGGAATCGAGAGAATCAGGCTTCCGTTATCCTCCTTGACAAGTTCCTTTTTGGGATCCTTGCCCGGAACTATCTCGGCAGAAATTTTCACCGCGGTATCCTGTCCGCTTTTAAGCCACGGCATGGAGTCGTAGTTATATTGCGGATAGTTGTCATGAATTTTCTTGAACAAGGAATGTCGGTCAACAATGTCATCATTTTCGTTGAGCATTGCGACAAGGTCTGACTGGATCGTCTGCTTCTGCAAAGGAAGTGCAACAACACGATCAACCGGAGTTGCGGAAAAATCTGCAAGAGGCGCCGATACCTTTTCAAGATTTATATAGAATCTACGACGGATTTTTGATTCATCGTCAAGCAATCCCTTATCAGGTAACAGCCCAAAAAGATAAAGGCCATTACCAAGTGACTCTTTGCTATAACCATGAATGTCGAGATAGAGAATATAACTTATGAGATCGCTGACCGAGACGCCTATTTCATTGAGCAATTCGACCATAGGAGTTGTCAGAGATTTCTTATCCTCCGGGATTTCATCCATAAGACGATAAAAGAAAGAGCGCAACAACTCAATTGCCGACAGATTCTGGAACGTCGCGTCTCCGTATGAATCCTCGGCTGATGTCCTGCTGTTCGATGGTACGAGTATCAGAATTGTTTTGGTCGGATCGTTTCGCTTCTCAATCAGTTTCGTCGCACTGATATATTGAGATCCGGTTTTTTCATCCGAAAGAATTGAGATATCAATATCACTGTTAATGCCAAGAAGCATCGTATAGAGAATCTCAAGCTGCTCGATGGGCAGCCCGGTTATCTTCATGCAGTGTCCGGCTTTTGCTCCTTTAAGAATAGAAGAATAGCTGTCAACGACATGTTGAAGAAACCTCTCGTAATATAGGGCTGTAAGCTTGTCCATTAGTTATCAAGATTATATCGTGGACGAATTTTCTGTAATATGCATGCGTCGCTCATGTCGGTGTAGAAACCAATCTGACGCAGTTTGTTTTTCAATGCCTCCATATTTTCATGGAAAGCATTGTTGACAGCGACATCACCATCGGCAAAACGTGGCTCGTTGAGTCCGTTTATGATGAGACCATATCTGTCACGGATACCTGAGGCCAGTTCATCAATCGACAGTGAGTGGGTTTCATATTGTCCGTTGGATTTTTCACGGAGAACGAGCAATTGAACCATGGTTTCAAGTAGTTTTGAACCTATCACTCCACGTCTGGGATGACGTACACTGCGACTGTCAGCAAGCAGCATCGAGGGACTGTTTTTCATCGATACCTTATCAATAAAATTTTTAAGGTATTGATACTGATAAGTACCCAGATTGGATTTTTCAAGGACATGCACAAGTTTCCCGAAGAAATCTTCCTTTGGGAAATATTGCAACATTTCATCGAAGTCCTCTCGGTCAAACTCCTTCTCATCCTTATCAGGAAGAGTGGAACGAATCTGCGCAAGCTGAATCTCAAAATATTCGGCAGAACGATTGGTGTCGTTTTTAAGAATGCGAAGAACCTCATCTATCGAACTGTTGGCTCCGCGGTCTTTTAATCGCTTCTGCACAATGTCAGCCATGTAAGTGGAGCGGATATACTGTCCGAAAGAGTTCTCCATCCTCTCTACATCCCGACATGCGTAAGGGGATACCACACTGTCGAGGTTGTCGGTAAGGTCAACGACCATGCTCCAATCATCCTCAATGTCGCGAGTACCTGCTGAGATCATTTTCGGCAGAAGGTAGATAACCTTCATTATGTACAGGCACAGATGGAAACCGCATAGGATTCTCAAATAGTCGATAAAGACGGCTCTGGGGAGTTTGTCCTTATAGAGTAGCAGACGTCGGATATCATCATTGAATAACTCGGTCTGTTTCTTCAGGAATGGTTCCGTCGGTTTCTCTATCTCTGTGTTGGCAGTTTTGCGCTGTTTCTGTGTATTGGCAATATGGATGAGTCCGGTCGTATCCACATCGAGTTTTTCTCCCGTCACTATGGATTTGGTTTCCTTGTCATACCCTTTGCCAAGATATTTCCGCAACCCGTTCATCACCTCAGGTGAACTGTTGAGCATAAGATACAATTGCTCGGAGGCACGGTAGTCCTTGCAGAATTTGGCATTCTGCACGCGAAAACTAAGGAGATGGAGCGGCTTGAGGGTGGCGATATGTTCTTTTACGACATTGCCACGGTTCACAAGTTCAAGGAGTGAACTGCGAAGCCAGTCTTCCACCGCCTCCGGGTTCTCTTTTGCACCCTTAAGTTCTCCAGCTTCTTCCAGAAGATTGAGTAAGCCTTTGAGTTCCTCTATTGTATATTCGCCGCGATGTGCAGGTGTGTATTTCTGATTGCCCGTGTATATCTTCATGAAGAGGTTGGTAAGCACTCGGTCGAGTGTTACTGCCTTGCCCTCGGCATAGAAGATGTCCTTATTCATAAAGGCATCTACACCTGTACCTCGTTTGAGTTTTAATATCATTGCGCTCATTGGGCTGTGGTGTTAAGTTGTTGTATTACGATACGCTTCTGTTCATCGAGACCGATAGTGGCAAACTTTCGGTTGTTCTTGGTTACAAGAATCTCCGAATAAGTCTTCGCCTCAAGCAGATTCTTGAATATCTGTAGTTCGATGAAGCGGCCCCGAAGGTCGTTGACCGACGGGCTGAAGCCCGAACGAATATATTGTAGCATCTCAAAGAGATCGAGACTGATTGTCAACTGTATGAAATGGTCAGTCTTATGACGGAAAGTCATGCTGTCGCTCTCATATTCGATATAATCGGTAAGATGCGGCGTGTGGTTGACGAAGAGCTCAAACTCATCAAGGGAGAAGCGACGGTAACTTTTGCTTATCGGATCTCCGGCGTTGCTGCTTGCCAATAGCATATAGCCTTCCGTTAGCAGGTCGTTTGTGCACCCCTCACTGGCCGATATGGCTTTTGCCAGGTCCTGCATGGTCTGTGCGAGAGTCTGTGGGTCTTCCTTCTCAAGCTGCTCGTTGAACGCACTCACATAACGATATGGGAGTCGGTCACGGAAATCAAATTTTGCCTTTCCTGAGGCTCCTTCAAAGTATTGATGCCTTACAAAGTTCTTATGCCGCCCCGTAAGCATCATTCGAGTCAATGAATCCTTGATCTCGTATGAGGGTACGATTTCGTTTATCTCATTGAATTCCTTTAACAGTGACTGCTTACGGTCGCTGAACACGATATATTCGGCCGGAGTCTTTATAGAATAATACAAATCACGGTCGAAAGCGGGAAGAGAGACCCCGGCGACATCTGTCTCCCGGAGAATCTTCACAAGCCGGTCGTTCGATTCAAGCGTCGGGAGCGGGAAATAATTGGATGGCGTTGCTCCTGGAGACGTAAGGTTGAAATAATAATACTGCCAGTAATACTCCTGGAGATTCTCACTCTTTACATATTCCACGAGTTGCTTTACCTCATCGCAGGAATAGTCACGGGTCAACATCCATGCAATCATCGAACGTAGGTCGCGCATAGTGATGTGCAGCTCACGCTTATAGGCGATGGTGCGTATAAGCCATTCCAGACGGGTTATGACCTCGTCGCCGGCACTGGAATCCCGGAATGTATCGACGTTATATTTGATGTAACACCTGTCGGCAATGGGACAGCCGTCACATTTGGCCCATAGTTCAGGACGAGTCAGTTTCTTTATCTGTTGTGCGAGAAGACTTGGGGTATTTCCGTCTTTGGCGGTTACCGAGCGGAGGTTCAGATTGATTATCATCAATCCGGGGAGCAGTTCGGTATGACCTTCGTTATGGAAATATTCCTCGATGTTGTCCTGAAGTTTCTTGAACTCAGGACGAGTTGAGAGGAAATCAACGAGCCTTCCTTCATTGATTGCTATGACACGTCCTTCTCCTACGTGCTTGTAGTTTTCCTTATCTGCAAATGGACGGAGGAATTCTTCAAGCACTTCATCGTTTGCCTTTTCGGCCTCATCCTGCGATCCGTCGTAGTTGGTCTCAAATCTTACCCCTGAAAGATAAAACTCTGAACCATTATTGGATGTGAATGATCTTTTGTTCTCTCCTTTATCCTCAATGCGATGGATGAAAGCCGTTTTACCGTCACCGGCATTGCCGGTAATGATAATCAGCTTATATTTCAGTGCCTCAATATCGCTTATCAGTTTCTTGTCAAGCTTGGTTTCAGAGTATGTCAGCTCATCGAATGTCGATTTCTTATTCCCGGCGCGGGTTCCGCTATTGCCATGATGACTCTGGCTGTAGAGCGAATTTATATAATCCACCGGATCCTCATGCTGGCCGTGGATTATAGTCAATACACTTGTGTCTTTTAACATACCGTTCGGACCAATTGCCTGTAGTGCCCGTTTCATATCCAATGCCGTGCGGAAACGCTGTGAGCGGTCGGTTTTTATTGCCCGCATCACAAAATCGGCCATGGCGTCGGTCAGTTTGTTGTTGTAACTGCGGATGTCGGTCGGAGCCGTATGTATATTGGGCAAATTCTTGCTGCCCGGCCAAGGATATGCATGAGCCAATAGCTCGTAGATGGTGACACCTAAAGCAAATGTATCGGCGGATTTATCCCAATCGATTTTATTGCCGGCCATGACAAGGTCGGGAGCCATATATGGCAATGTACCGGCGAATGATTTGTCTTCTGTCGTCGAAGAAGCAATGTTGAAATCAATCAGCTTGTAAACCTGCCGCTTATGCCACATGATGTTGCTCGGCTTGATGTCGCGGTGATAAACCGGAGGCTCCTTGCTTTGCAAGAAAATCAGCGCATCAAGAATCTCATCCGCCATCTTGTAGATTTCATCCACCGGCAACTTTTGAGAGCTATTGCGGGTATAGTTCTGGAGATTATCTCCCTCCAACAGTTCCATCAGAGTGAAGTACAGCCCCTGATTGCTCTTGTCAGCGAAGATAAATTCCACAATATTGGGATGTTTCAGCTTTTCAAGCGCTTTAAGCTCGCTTATGGCGTTTTCTACCGAGGCATCACGTTCAAAGATTTTGATGGCCATGTGTTTGCCATACATATTATGCCAAACCTTGAATACGCGTGCAAAACCTCCCTTGCCAAGCATATCATGCAATGTCATTGACGATGTGACATTCATGCCCGGCTTCATATCTTTCAGATAATATATCTTTTCACCTGACGAAGTGGATGATGAAGTCTGCGATTGGGCCGATGATTGCTGGGTCTTTACCTCTTCTTCAACAGCTTTGGTGATGAAATCAATTAGTTCATCAGCAGTCTGCCAACGGTTCTCTTGATCCTCCACTATGGTGTTTCTCACCACCTCGTCCATCCACTCCGGAAGGTCTGCATTCAGCTTGGAAGGCATTTTGTCTTCCGGCAACTTGCCTCCCATAGCGGTCATGAATGTCAGAACCGAATCAAAGGGAACGTCTCCTACCATTAGTTCATAGAAGATTACGCCGAGAGAATATATATCACTTCCGGTGGTCACATCTCCTTCAAGAAATTCAGGAGGGGTATATGGCGATTTGCTGTCAACATCTCCATAGACAGTGAACTTCAAATCTGAATGTTCCATAAACCATGCCATGCGGAAATTGGCGAGCATGGCTTTACCACCTTCGTATATATATATGTTTTCGGGTCGAATGTCGCGGTGATATACGTCGCTTGCATGAGCGGCTTTCAAGGCTCTCGCCACATCAAGGATAATACTGATTTTGTCGGTCTGCTTGAATGTTTTCTGTCTTAGCTTGGCACGCAGAGAACTTTCATCCTGATAGCGGTTTATTTCGTAATAAAACGTGCCTTCTCCGTTGAGGCGGCAGTCGGTATGGACAATAAAGGGAGAGGTGCCGATTCTTTCCTGAGCAAGTTTGGCATTCTGTACCTTAAGCTGAAGATTATGCAGTTCTGCCGGAGACTTCCCTGCCACATCGAGAGGGAACTCTCTCACTTTATAATGGGCGGTCTTGATAAGTTTTGGTTCACAGAGAAATTCGGTGAAATCCTCCGTTTCCTGCAATTTCTCAAGTATAGTATAATCGAATATCTCTTTCCGCTCAGCCTTGATTCTTTCAGCCGAGTTGCCCGCAAGATGCTGGGCAATACGTTCCTGCCATTCGTTTATCTGTCCCGGGGTGCGTCCGACGCGTTCAGCGGAGGTGAGGAACTCAATCAGTTCATCGCCAAGCGTAAAAGTTTGGCTATAACACTCGCAATGAGGGTCTATTCCGAATCTTGATTGATTCGGATGACTAAGAGTTATTGCTGTAATGACTTGACCGAAACGCCAGTCGGGATGCTGGTTCTTTAGTGTCGTACCGAGAATGCGGCTCTTAAGACCGGCTGTCTTATGAGGGTTTGCTACCTCTTGTCCGCCACGGAACCATGCGGCATCATCTCCTTCAAGATTGACGCTCCAATCCTTGTTCTCGATATGATAGACGGCATGAGGAGCCACGACAATACAGTCGTATTCCCAATATTTCATCACGTGGTTAGGTCCGGTAACCGCGAGATTGACATTGGGGATAATTATATAGTCGTCTGGCAGACGAAGTTCCAGAAATTGGAACAGCCTGCGCTCTCCCTGATTTACAGGGCCGTCGTCATGCCTGGGATGTATTATCTGTGCCATCTTCTATAAACTGGATTTCCCAACGACCGGCTTTATTGGAACCGACGCGCCGAGTAGTAACATAACCTTTCATTTTTTCTCTTTGATAGCGAATAGCACTGACCTTCATGCCTATTTTATCAGCCAGTTCATTCATGGCCATTGTAGGATTCAAACACATGGCTATCAGAATTCTCTTCTGGTCATCAGATAAATTAGCATCGTTCTCTATACGTGTTCTTATCTGCGAATTTATCTGCGAATCTAATTGTAAATCTGTTGGTTTATTGTTGATATCCAATGGATTTGCTCCTTTATTTATCTGCGAATTTATGTGTGAATTTATCAGAGAAACGAACTCCGGGTTGGGCTCGTAGGTGGTCCAACGTCCATTTGGAGTCGATACCAGGAAGCCTTGTGATGTCAATCCGGAAAGCAGACGATTGACCTCCCAGCTGTTTTTTCCCGTATATTGCTGTAACTTGGCATTCGTATTGGCATAGCCCCCAACAATAAGGGCAAGCGCCTCCTTCTCCTCAGAGGTACACTGGTCAAAACTTCCGCCATACAACTCATGAAGTCGGTCAAGAAGTGACGGTGCGAACAATGAAACCAGTTTCAACGTCAGCCAGACTTCATGGACTTCATTTTCCTCATGCAAGTCCGGAGTTATCCATGATTCGGAAGCCCACGCACTTAAGATTTTCTGAAATCCGGAACCGATATTATCACCATACCCTACCATCCTGAACATGCGTTGCATGGTCTGGTTGCGGGCATGTGTAAACTCACCCTGATATATTTTGTCTCTGCTGATACGAAGATTCCCCGGATTACGCATGATGATCTGTTCTGTCTGGCGCTCGATACGAAGGACTCCGTTTGCCTCAAAATCACAGTGTATCACCGAGTTTACCGTGCCTTCCATAACAGCATCTTTCAGACTTTCATCATCAGCGCGTTCGCCCCCTACAAGCCTTCCGGCCTTGGGGAGTGTAACAAAAAGTCTTCTTAAAGTCAAAGTGACGAAATTGAAGAGATTATGCTCCCAGGTTCCGTCGTCAGTAAGACGGTCATTCCATTTTTCACTGCTACCGGGCGTTATACCGCTTCGGTCAAGATAATCGACCCGGAACTGCGGAAAAACTTCACGGATAGACAATCCCTTGCCGAACATAAGAAGCCCGGCCTTTGTCAGACCTTCTTTACCTGTTCGACGGTTTTTGGAATATCCGCCCATCTGTTGAAGGAACTGCTTATTGTCAAGGTGGCCATAAACATGATTCCTATATCGGGCGTCAAATCGGGCTCGATAGGCATTCAGCGTGTCGAGGTCAATATCGTCCATGCCATAGTGTTCCACTATCTCTGAATCAAGGTCATCGGCACTGTTTCGTGTCAGCATGGCCAATTCTTCCTTGTTGACATGACGATCACCTTCATGGCTGCGCTTATATGTGCCGTCACGCATGTTGTCATTGATATAGACAGGTTTCCGATGATAATCTGCCTCCGGGACAGTAATGCAAATCACATCTTTGCCGTCGATGGAAATCGGGCGTACATCACTATCGACCAGGATATTTGCACTGACTTTCTTTGGATCTTCCAGTTGATTGAAAAAATCAGTGATAATCTTGAAGCTATCCTCAACGCCGGTAATCTCAAAACGTTCCGGAAGTGGCTTCTCCTTATGTTCGGTAATTCCTAACAGAATGATGCCGCCATGAGTATTCGCGAAAGCTGAATATGATTCCCATACGGACGAGGGAACCTTCTTGCGAGACTCTTTTATCTCCAAGGTAGAATTCTCACCTAAGAGAATCATCTCTTTTATCTTTTCTGCTGTAATTTTCATACTTTCACAAATTACTTACTCCATTTTTCGATTTCATCCTCGACCAGTGAAATTGCTTCCAGTTCAAGCATTTTTGCCTTATATACTGATTCTGTATATTTCCTTACGTTCTCCACAATTTCATCATAATACTCACCAAGCATTGGTACGGGTATATCTGCAACATGAAACGATTCAAGATGTTGAATAACTGATCCGTATTTGAAATGATTGACAAGTTCTTTGCCTATGGGCGAAGAAAGAAATCCAAATAAATATAATTGAGTCTTATAGTCCTTAGGGACAATTCTTATCAAATCGTGCGTGTATATAAATGGTTCCAGTTGTTTATCTACGAATACCACATCTCCAACTGAACCGCTACACGTCATTAGAATCCACCCTTCTTTTACAAATAACTCATCCTTCTTGGAAGCTTGCCTATAGGAGATATACTTGGAAGCCGTTGGTATGGCTTTCAGAATATCGGCCCCCATCAGAAATGGATGTCCATTTTCGACGTATTCTCGTTTAAATATATTCTGTGTAAAAATATTAGCTGTTAATTCTTGTATGGTCTTAAAATCAAACGCTTCTGCAATGGTATCCAAAAAAGCTTTTGCTTTTTCCGTATATATAGCGCCTTCAAATCTCTTGCCTTTTAAGGAAGTGATTTCTCTAATATTTATAGAATAAGATATAGGCTTTACCTTAATTGAAATTTCTTGGGCGAATCGGTTATGGACTGCTTTCAAAGCCTCTGAAGCTTCTTCACGTAATCGAGATGATTCTTGAATCATTCCATCAATCTTCTCCATAAAAAATGGAGTGAATCGCGGAATTAGGGTTTTCTTGATCCCTGGAGATTCAATGTACCTCACGACAGATCCTGAGGCATTTTTGTTAAGTTGTGCTTTGCCATATTTGGATGATAAGAAAGCATATATATACCCTCTCTTCTCACCATTCTTTACGCGGACTCTGCAAACATTATTGGCATAGCAAACTCCATTCTGATGTCGATTAACCAGTCTGATATTTCCAATTGTTCCAAATCCGGTGACTAAAATATCTCCAGAATGCACTAACAAATTAAGCCTTTCAGCCTGACCACCAAACACATATACATCGCTAACCTCCGAAGAGTTTTGGACGTCAGAACTTTGATAGTATGGAACTGCCCGCTTGGTTTTGGAACAAAACTGACGCTTAAATACTGGAGGATTAAAAACTTCAGCCATTTCCGACAATGCCTTTTTATCTTTCATATCCTCTATTAACATAGATAGATATGAATTATCGTTGAGGAAAAATTTTCCCTCAAACCTGCATCCATCAGTATTAATCTTCTTGATTGATATACCAGCTGACCTCATTTGTGTTCCTCCTTAAACTGAGTATAAGCCTCCGATACCTTGGGCAGGTCGTCGTCGATTTCTTTCAGGCGTTCGATTCGGGAACGAACAAGTTCCTCGCCGTTGGAGTCAACTACGAGCCACTGCTTCATCTTATCGAAAAGAAGCTCTGCGCCATCTTCATCACGCTTATATATTGGCACTCCACGACGGTCCTTGCCCACCTTCTCGACTATTGCCATAAAGACATCATAGTCTTCCTTGGTGTAATCAAGGTTCTCTTCTGCCTCAGTCTTCTTCTGCAAGAACAAAAGAGATGCCTGCACACCTACCTGCGGCAGAAAAGTCTCTACCGGGAGGTCAACGGATGCAAGGAGTTTGAAATGTTTGAGAATCCAGATTCGTACTGACTCGGTATTGGGATTGCCAAGAATACCGTCAGGCAACACAATTGCCATCTTGCCGCCGGGTTTTAGGAAGTTATAGCATGCCTCGATGAACAGGACTTCCGGGGCCTTGCTGTTCAGTGCATATTTTCGTGCAATCTCAGCATCCACTTCAACCTTTGCGCCAAAGGGAGGATTGGTGAATATCATGTCGAAGCGTCCCTGGGCGTTGTTATCAGCTTTCTCAAACGGGAAGTTGCGGTCCTTGCTCTGAGAGATACTATCTAAAACGACGGGAGCAATCTTCGCCACATCCTCCTTTGCGCCATCAGGATAATCAAGCGAATTTATGTTAAAGATGTTGCTATGTCCGTCGCCTGCCATCACCATGTTCATGCGGGCGGCCTTTTTCAAGTCGGGGTCGAAGTCGAAACCGAACACCATCTTTTCAGCATACTTACGCACACGCTCACTGACCTCAGGAGTATTGAATTTTGCCTCCAAGCGTACACCTACACCGCTGAGTTCCGGGAACATTTCCTGAGCAATCTTGCGACGGACATGGTCGAGCACCATTACAAGAAAGCCGCCGGAACCACACGCCGGGTCGAGAACACGTGTATCCTCATCGGGATCCAGCATGTCGACCATACATCTGATAACATTGCGGGGCGTAAAGAACTGCCCGGCCTCTTGTTTGAGGGTATTGCTTACAATCGTTTCGTATGCGGTTCCCTTGACATCTACAGTCGCTTCAAGGAATGAATATTTTGCAAGTTCGCTTGCCACGAAAGCCAAAGCACGATCTGAGAGCATAATTTGCTCAGACCCGTCAAACACATCTTTGAACACCTGACTTTCTTGAAGTTCGTTGAACAAACCTTTGATACGGATTGCGACCTCGCGTTGACCCTCTTCGGTAAAGCGTTCCTTGGCACCGACCCAGAAACGTCGGCGATAACTTATCCCGTCTGCCGCATCCTGAATCTTACGTTTTTCATCGTAGAGTTTGCAGAAAATAAGATTGAGAAGTTCCCAAAAAGCCGTTTTCTTCATTCCCTCATTGCCGTATATATAATTGTGGCAACGCTTGAAGGTCTGTATAAGTGATTCGTTAGCAGGCTTACGGGGCACTCCTCTTTCGCCTTGTTCAAGCAATTCCTCCAATGTCTGACCCTTAATCGGGAAATCGGCGATGTCTTCAACATCTACCTGCCCGAAACGGTCTTCATCGGAATAAAGGAAGAGTTCGTCGCCTCCGTTTGTCCAGCAGGCAAAGCGACAATCTGTATTGAATAATAATGGTGAAAGAGTTGCGTAAGCTCCGGCCTTATTATCTTCAGGCTTGACTTTAGAATCTTTCGCTACAATGATAAAGCGAATGAGATTCTCAGGCTCATGGGGCATATTTTCCTCGAAGATTGCCAAATCGACTTTCTGAGTCTTAGAATTGCCGGTCTCGGAATCTATGTATTTAACCTTAAAGTCACGCTCCATATCGGAGGCAGCGAAACCATATTCCTCAATCATCTTACCAATCATATACTGGAGGGTCTGCTCCTTGTCGGAGACCTTGACCACCTTATTGGTAAGCATACAAACAATCTCATTCTCTGCCAGAACGATGCCTTCGTTATTGTTGTTATCTGTAATCTCTGCCATGGTGATAAGATTGTGAGGGGTTATTTCCTATAGATGACGTAATTATCATCTTTCGTGGAATTCAATAAGTCTTTAATGTCAATATCAAGTAGATTGGCTATTTCCCTAAGTGTCTCCAAGCCGGGTTGAGCGGTATTGGTACACCATTTAGAGACTGTAGCGGGGTCTTTACCAAGCTGTTGTGCCAACCACTTATTAGTCCTTTTCTTCTCTGCGAGAACTACTTTCAGACGGTTCAGATCGTTTTCCATTGGGGCTATAATTGAATTTGACGCAAATATAGTGATAAATTTTGGATAACACATGATTTTTTGGATAAAATTGATTATCTTTGCGTCCAAATCCTCCCTCCGACTCCAAGTGGACGCCGAGCAACCCTGGATTATTCGAGCCATCACATTATGCAAGAACCGTTAATTCCTTCAGAGGTTGAAAAAGATTCCCCGGCTTATATCTCGGTTAAAGAACTTAAAGATATTCTTCTTCACGCCAACTCAGAAGAGGGCCATGGCGTTAGGAATATAGCTCTGACTGGACCTTTTGGCTCTGGGAAAAGCTCTATTTTGCTGACAGTACAAAAGGAGTTTGCAGAGGAAGCAAAGAATTCGACAAAAGAAGTTCTCTCGTTTCTCCCTATTTCATTGGCAACCCTTAAGAGTCCAAAAGATTCAAAGAACGCAGAAGATAACAAAACACAAGAAAAAACCGAAGAAGAAGAGAACCTCAATGTTCAGGTTACCGAGTCTCTTAATCGAAGAATTGAGTATAGTATACTTCAGCAGTTGGTATACAGAGAGCAAGCGGAAGTTGTTCCCAATTCCAGAATTAAACGCATTCATCCAACAAAGCAAATTTCAACCAAAAAATTCTTTTGGTTAATTTTGTTTGCCATAATAGCAGTATTGGTCTTGTTTGAGCCCTCGTGGTGCAGGGTTGATGCAATGTATAACGCACTTGATTTTGGCACCTTTAACATTATTGGCGATATCTTAGCACTATCATATTTAGTATGGCTATGTTACAAATACGTTATTCCATCAATAGCAAAGGCATATTCAAAATACAGAGTTGACAAAATCAACCTACATGGCGCTGAAATAAAGATTCAGCAGGAAAACTCTATCTTCAATCACCATCTTGATGAGATTTTATACTTTTTCAGTCAAACGAAATATAATGTGGTGCTGATTGAAGATTTAGATCGCTTCGGGTCTCCGGATATATTTCTAAAATTGAGAGAGTTATCAATGTTAATAAACGAATCCAAAATTGTCGGTAGGCATGTATCGTTTGTTTACGCAATTAAGGACGATATATTTAAGGATGAGGAGCGCACTAAATTTTTCGATCAAATTGTCACGGTTATCCCATTTATCAATGCCTCAAACTCAAGAGACAAACTTAAAGAAAGACTCGGAGATGATGGAAAAGGCATTGATGATGATGCGCTAACTGACATGGCTTTCTTTATTCAGGACATGCGTATACTCATAAATATAGTAAATGAGTATTCACAGTATCTTGCTATGCTTTCGGCTACAAACTCCAGCCTTACCTTGGATAAGACCAAACTCCTCGGAATTATAGTTTATAAGAATTATTTCCCGGAGGACTTTGCCAAGCTCCATCGTCGCGATGGTAAAGTGTATAAAGCGCTAATGCTTAGAGAGAAATTTGAGAAGGTTGCACTTAAAGAAATCGAAGTTAAGGAAACCGCCCTCAAGAATAAAATAGCCATCCGAAATGAAGTGAATGGGAAAAGCATCATTGAATTGAGGCTCGCATTGATCCACGAAGTTATAAAAAGATGGCGTGAAGATATAAACAGCTTTAGAGTAGAGAACAGCTATTATTCGCCTTTACAAATTTCTCAATCGGAGAATCTTTTTACGAAGTTTATTAACTCCGAAACAATGTATTATAATGCATTCTCATCTTTTAGTTATGGCAATCCAAACTTTAGACAAGATTATTGTACTGATTTTCAAGCAAGAATTAATTCAGTTATACAGGATACTCATTTTATAACTAAGTGTAATTTGCTCACTCGAAATGGATTGCAAGAATTGCATGAAGAGGGATTCGCATTGCAACGGGAAAAAGACTCTTTGATTGGTCAGCCAATTAAATATTATTTACAGCATTATAAAAGCTGCTTGGAGATTGAAGATTTTAAGTCTTTAGGATTATCTGATATGATGACCCGTTTCTTAACAGAAGGGTACATTGATGAGAATTACTATGACTACATATCTTATTTCTATGAGGGAATGCTCACAGGGTCCGATAGAGAATGGGTTCTCTGCGTAAAAATGGATAGACCTAAGCCATTCAATTTCCCAATTCAGCAAGTCAAGAATGTAGTGAAAGAATTGAAGTTTAGTGACTTCAATCATACTGCTATATTAAACATAAATATATTGGACTTTCTTGTTGAAAACCCAAAAGTCAAAGAGAAAAACTTATATGACAAGTTTATGTCGAATCTAAAAGATTCGGATGTAAATGTGGATTTTCTAATAGCATATTGGGAACAAGGACATAACCAAGATAAAGTTCTCTCTGAATATGTTAACTGGGACGAGGAAACGACTTGGATTGTAGCTGATGAAACATCCGATCCTCTCAAGGGAGATGAACTCAAGATTATATGGTGTAAATATGCCTTTAAGATTCCGGATGTAACAATAGACTGGCTAAATGAGAATTTTGAGTTTATTTCCGATAACTATGAACTTATTGGATCCCCTCAAATAGAGAAGATAATCCGGGCATGTCAATTCCAGAAATTATCATCTTCTGATGGCTCCATTTTTCAATTACTCATCGAAAATAGATCTTTTGAGATTAACCATAATAACATTTCGATTTTACTAAACTGGATTGGTAATAAACCGACAAACAATTGCATTCCAGTTAGCATCACGAATATTATCAATTGCGGGAACGATAATTTTATCGAATATTTGACAGACAAGGATTCTTTAGCAGAGACTATAGGAATATTACCCGAGGGTACTATTGAAGAACAGTCTGGCTTAATCTATATTTTCAATAGTGGAGATCTAACTCCGGAGATAAAACGTAATTATCTCAAACATCAGACTTCGTTGGTTGAAAATATATCTGTTATAAAAGAAGATATGAGACCTATGGCATTAGAACTTTCCCTGATCTCTCCTTCATGGGATAACATCTTCACCTACTATTCAACAAACAAAGCAGATTCAATCCTTATTGAGTTTATTTGCAGTCATTATAATGAAATAGCAGAGACTAAGTTCCCCCAAAATAATTCCGATAGTGGTAACTTGGCGTCATCCCTATTCCTTTCAGACAAATTACCTATCGACATACACAGCGCACTAATATCTTCGACGGGGTTGAAATTCTCGACTTCAAATATATTTGCCGAGTTAGATTCGAATAGGTTTAGAAATATTCTTAATAGCAAGTCTATTAACTTTGGAGATGGCTGGATTGAGATCTTGGCTGGTTCAAATAATTTAGGTTACTATATTGAATTCTTCCATAAGGAGGTAATTCCTAATATTGATAATTATTCCCTTGACCTAACTCTTGAAGCCGCTGCATATTTAATTAACAGTGCTATATTGAATAGAGAAGAAAAGGTAAAAATATACAGACTCTTGCCTGAAACTATTATCGAATCGAATGTCGATCTGAAAGACTTCGGTGCATCCATAATACTTAATGATTATAAATCTCTCGGATGGGAAGCGAGTCGGATCAGAAATATACTTCATCCAGGAATGAATGCGGCTACTGATAGGGAACTCCGATTTTCTATAATGACATTGGATGAAAGTCTCATAGATGAAATGTTAATAGAATTAGGTGGCGATTATGCTGATATTCTTAGTCCTACAAAGCATCCTAAATTACCCAAAGATGAATTTCATGAGCGGTTATTGGTGTTTCTGCGATTAAAAGGTCGCGTGAAGTCTTTTCATCAAAATAAAGACATATATAGAATCTATCCGGTCACAGAGTAACAGTATAAATTATGAGCGAATGTTGCAAAGAACAGGTAACGTGTCCACGCTGTCATTACGACAGCCCGATGACTGTATGGAACTCCATCAATGCCAATCTCGACCCGGAATTAAAGGAGAAGTTACTCGATGGGGACTTGTATCATTGGAAGTGCGAGGTCTGTGGTTTAGAGATTGATGTGCCGTTCGGGACGCTCTATCACGACATGGAGCATAAGTTCATGCTCTTCTTTTCCCCATGGGAAGAAGACGAAGATAAATACAAGGAGATTGAAGTCCCCATTCCTGAAGGAATGGGATTCAAAGATTACACCTTTCGCTCTGTTTTGGGCATGAATAAACTCCGTGAGAAGATTAGTATTCTGGAAGTCGGACTTAATGACGTTGCCATTGAGCGCATGAAATTCTTTCTTAAACTCGACAACACGGAGGGTTTGTATCAGGATGACGCTCTTTTCTTCCTTGGCGTTGACACGGATCCAAATAAAATCAAATCATCCGGCTGGGAACGCGGCGCCATCAAGTTTCTACGGCTGAGAGAAGGCAAAGAACCGGAGATTCTTCCATTCCCAATGGAAAACTATTACGATTATTTATTGGCGGTCAACATGGATCCCCGGATGAAACCGGCTCAATGTACCTGTATTGATGAGGGTTGGATCAGGATGAACCTACAGAAGATGTAAGCCATGAGATACTATGATAAAAAGATAGGCAACATCGGACCATTTGAAATTATAGGTACTGAGGATCCGCGAGACTGCGTGGGGCTTCGTGACAGAACAGGCCGTTGGATTGTATCACCGGAACAGGGCTATAAGTCGTTCAACCATTATGATGATGGCTTGATGATAGCATACCGATCAGAAGAAGATGGCTTCGGATGGGTATTGGTGGATTATCATGGAAACTGTATCTCCGACAGATACAACTTTATTGAACCTGCGGGTGAAGGTTTCTATATAGTAGAGAAGGGGACGCGACACAACATCATGCGCCGCGATGGCTCGCTTGTTCTGAAAGAATGGCCTCATCGGGTATGGAAAGTTCGTAACGGATATTTTCAAATAGAAAACACCATCCGTAAAACAAAGACAACACCCACTCGATATGTGGCGGGCGTGGCACATGTGAGTGGCGTTATAGTATTTCCGATGATCTTTGAATCTGTGAGATTCTTTGATGAACCGGACGATACCAATATGCTGGCAAAGAAGGATGGACAGCCTTTCGTAATACATAACGGTGCGCTGTTTGACCCACAAAAACGTCATTACCCACCCAACCAGGAACCTGACAATCTTGGTAAATTCTTCGAACAGATTGTCAACTGGATTCTTCCCGGACTGCAACTGTTCTATCGGGATACAGATGCCGACATCGATGTTGAGCGAATGTATCCTGTTGGCAAAGTTCTCCGGACAGGATTTTACACCTCGGTAAGCACCAAACTTCAGCGGCCTGCTCAAAAGACTCGATTTCTTATTGCGTCGGCTCACGCTGCTCTGCTTTGCTCCGATGAAAATAGTAATGTCAATGAGACCGGGCTGAGTTTCAGTCCACGGGCCGAGGAGTGGCGTCATGCCGTCATCTCAAAGAACGCATGGCTGAAAGTTCTCGATGTTTACAAAGTTGGCGACATTACTCAGATTTTCATGGTACAGATTCCGGAAGCAGCAGCGATGTTTCTGGGAGATAACGAGACCATTTTCAATTTCATAAATGAAGCAGGTGGCAGCGGAACCACGCTGGTTGAAATTGCAAGAAGAAGCTTCGACGAAAAAATAAAGCAATTGGTCCATCCTCGCTCTACGGACACCGATTGTGTGGCTTTGATGTCTCGTCCCATTGGTTACACTCTTAAAGGGCAGCCATATTCCTTAGCACCTGATTATACCTTGGACGAAGACCCGTTCTGCGACCGGCAAACGAATTTTGAGCATAATCGTTACTTTTGCCGAGTCATACATGATTTGGCTGATGACCGCGACATAGTTCAGGATTATGATGGATTCCCTTGGCGGGGTGTTGTCGGTAGCGTATGCGATGGGTGTATGTATGCCAAGGGCACAAACGGACGACCATTCGGATGCGGACGACTCTTTCAGGAGAGTTTCCGAAAAAGCTATATAAGCGGCCGTTGCGACTACTGGAAATTCAATCTTGAAACAGAGTCTTGGTTTGAACGAAAGAGTCGGATAGAACGTGAAAAAGCTGAGGAACATCAGTCAAAAACCTCCGGCTCATATGCCGCAAATCTTGTTATGGACTTCATTGCCGAACATTTGGAAGGAAAGATTGATAATCTTCTAAAATTTGACTTTCATTCTCTCCGAGAAGATAAGAAATATGGTCCAATAAAAGGACCGACAATGATTCAGAATTATGCGATTGTCAAATCGATCATCGAAATAGTGTTCGGCGAATACTGGCCTGACCTGAATGTTGAAACTCTGGATTCTTACCAATATCAAATCGGAACCATCATACATTACCAACGTCTTGCCGGAGCACGCATAGCTGACCGGCGTTACAAAGCATTGGATGCCCATTGTCCTGACGAAGAGCTGATCGACATAGCAGAAGAATTATACTCTCACTGCTATACACTCGGTGACTTTATCGTCTGGCCTAACAAGGCTATTATGGCAAATATGTTCGACGATTCCAAAATGAGGGGATATATCGACCGCATGTTTATCGCCATGTATGATGTCATGACCGATGCTAAGAAAAAGAATATGGATGTAAAGGCCGCTTTATACAAAAATCGTAAACTGATGAAGGACTATCAAGGGAAAGAAGGCTTTGTAGCTTTCATGAATAATTCTTTTCTTGAAGAATTTGTCGGTAAAGATGGCGTTCCGAAACTCCTCTTCGACGGCATATCAAATTCAGCACGTGACTTCCGACCGGAGCTTCTCCCGGATGCGCTTCGTCAATACCATGATTTCATGGTGCCCATGGTAGAACATCGTTCGCAGATGATACTAAATGCTCTTAAAACTAAACTTAATTTATAGAGTTTTCCATGTGCGCATACAATTATCGGCAACATAAATTATGTACTATTCAAGATGTTGATCTTTTGGAGAAGTTGGTTGTCCGGCATGGCGATTTTACTTCAAAAGATTTCAATTATTTTTGGAGACAGGCTTTGGAAAGCGAGACTCCTACAAGGATAAAAAATAGGCTTAACCGCAAGCTGAAACCTTTAATTAGAAAGGATGTAGAAAAGAAGAAGTCAACACCAAAGAATACGCCTGTTGTATCTCAATCCATTGAAGGGATTGCAGAGAATCGAAAATCTGATATTTTCGGGAATATATATCATGCATCAGATTTCTTGTTTGATGATGGTGTAATCAGAATCGGAGATTGGAAATTGCAAAGTAAGAGAATTAAGAAAGTTCATCCTTCGTGGCTTAAACTCATTGACCATGAGTTTAAGATTGCTTGTGAGTCTAAAAAACTTAAATTATTTCATTTTGTTCCTTATACAGACTTGTCATTTATACTGAATGCGATTGCAGAGAAAATAAAGGAACAAGAAGAACGAAAAACAAGGCAGGCCTTTGAGAACGACAAGAATCGCATCTCTGCTCAGATTGGGCGATTCTTAAATAACTCAATGTGTAATATCTATGATGATGACAATCGCCTAAGACACAAGGCCGTGAACCTATATGATATTATGGTTAATCATGGTTTGGTTAATATTTCTAAAGATGATTTCATAAACTCAGTCCATGAATGCAATCTACGTGTACCATTCGAAGATGTCGATATCTGTGATGGATATATTTTATGCCATTTACACGAGTGTGAGTTTGTAAACACTCCGAAATGGGAGCAGTGTAAAGATTATTTGTGGGATGATTTTCCCAGGAAGTATTTTCGCGTTTTTGAGGATGAACTGTTCATTGTTTTTCAACAGCAAATAGCAAATATTAAGGAGCGGATAGATCCAGATAGGACCATTCGCATAAACACCTATCTATCAGCGAAAAGTTTTGTAGAAGCAATATCCACAAAATATAGGCTACCATTGTTGCTTGCCGGGACAATGCCGATAACAGAGTATAATCCACCTACATATATTACTTTCCCTGTATCTTTTCTATCAAAATCTGTCAATGAAGGATTCAGTATATTATGTACTCTTCATTATGACCTGCTAAAAACAGTACTTTTCTCTGAAATATACAAGTTCCATGATGAAACAGAAAACTCAGTTGCATTAAAGGCGAAGCGCTTCAAGGCAACTGATGAACAAGATAGGTTAAAGAAGATACTCAGTAGTCCATTGTTGTCTGGAGTTCGCATTGTTACCGATTACTATAAAAACAGATTGTTTTTAAGGGGCAGTCATTATCTTCGGGCGATTGAAAAATGTACAATACTTATGTTTGGTGAAAATTGCTCACATCTTAGCGATTGGGATAACTCTTGGTGGAATTGGTTCAAAAACACTGAGTTCCATACAAGTCATTTGGTCATTGATTATGATAATCATGAATTGACACTTATACCTTCTGATGCTAAATACTCAATCTATCGGTTTTCTGTCAGTACCCAACGGGCAACAATGGAGGAGGCTGCTTTGGTCTTGATAAAATATTTCACGTCGTCTTTGGATAATAAACGTCAATATTTTAGCATACCTCTTATTTTTAGAGAATGGGGAATCTATAATTTCAGGAGACTATGAGTATAAAACACATCCGTTTTCATCCCTCTTCACTCATTGTCATTATAATAATACCCTCTCACTTGAACACTTTTACGCGACCGAAAAGGTTGCCGCGTTTCACCTGTTTGCGGTAGCAAAGATAGAATTTGGTGCAGAAAACGGTTATAACAATCGTCGCAACCAGATTCCACCACTCGATAGATCCATCGATAACACGAATCACCCTGTCTATAATACAACCGACTGATAAAATAGCGAGTGTCAGCCAGATATTGCGTTTTACTTTATTGCTCAACATTTGATTATCTGATAAAGTATGTAGGCTAATTGTTGGAAATCAATCGATAGATGCTGTTGAACTGTCGTAACATCCCATCGGTATAGTACAATAGTCCTTCGACATTTGAACGGTATGTCTGGCCTATGACTACATTCATAAACATTTCAGCGATTACAGCCGGAATTACATTTGCCTTAATTTCCCCGCTCTGAATGGACCGTTTTATAACAAGTCCCAGAACTAATATTTGTCTCTCATTAAGCTCAGCACACTTGTTCCTGAAATCAGGGATGCTTCTCAGTGCATCTATTTCAAGATTGAGAAATGTACCTGCCACGTTGCGAACACCGGCGTTTGTCAGTTCCAGACATTCCTCCTCCAGCATAGAGACATATTTGATATAAAAGTCTTTAAGACTGTTTCGATATTCTTCGGGCACAGAAGTCGGCATGACTCGACCGAGATAGTATTTGCTGACCGTTGCCTCAAACAGTCCTAACTTTGACTTATAGTGATATGTGATGGCTCCACGAGTCTGATTGAGGTCTTTCTCAATTTCAGTAATCGAAGTAGCATCATAACCTTTGGAACCAAACAGTTTGACTCCTGTAAGCAACAAGAGTTTTTTTGATTGTTATGTAATCTCTTTATGTGTCATGATGTCGGGAATGGACGTTATGTTTGTTAGCAAACATGATAGTTGTAATGGACTATCATGATATTAACGTCCAAAATGGCATATTCATTATGCCCGTTATTTATTTTTGGCAATTATAGTGGATAATATCTTTATCGTTTCTTCGTATATTTCGATTTGACGATTCCGTAGGACCTTCTGACGAGAGTGTAGATTTCGCGATCAGAGAGGTCGCCGTTGAGATTGAGTTGTATCCAATGCCGTTCACTCATGTTCCGATGGCTGCTGACCGATGTGCGGGTCATCTTCAGTTCCTCGATTACTTCGGGATCAGCCTTGACCGTCACTGATGTAAAATCGTCCATGTCGGTCATGCAGAACCTGTGGTCAAGAATATAGAATACAAGTACGGAATCAAAGCGTCTGGCGAATTTGCCGAAGGGTGTCTTTTCCGTCACGTCCTCCAACGAAAGGCAATACTCTCTCAGTTCCTCTATATTCATTGTCAGAAGAATAGTTCCGGACCGCGTCGTTTTGAGTTCTGTGCGCAGAAAATTTTACTGACCGTGGCATACTTGACACCCTTGAATTTACGGGCATGACTGCCACAGACAGCGATGCAACGACAGCAAGTGATACACTTATTTTTGTCTGTCGCCAAAGTTACAGGGGCTATAGCCCCGGTCGGACACTCTTGGGCACATACTCCGCATGAGAGGCACTCATTTTCATATGTCTGCGGTTGTAGCGGCACAGCACCGGGTTTCTTGTAAGGACGGTGCCCTTTAATTGTCGAAATATCCAGGTTATCGGATTCCTTGGCTCTTTCCATAAAATCAGCAGCAATCGCCATGTCCGAGGCATCGGGTCTTCCATTGGCGACCTTCGGGAATATGCAGTGCTGGGCGATGAAAGCACCGGCGGCAATGACATCAAAACCGTCATTCACCGCAATGTCGGCCAATTCAAGCAGGGCGTCATCATAGTCACGATTGCCGTAAACAACGGCGACAATCGCCCTCATCCCATGTCCGTCAATCTGACGGAACAGGTCCGCAGCCAAAGCCGGTATTCTTCCGGCATATACCGGAGAAATCAATAGCACGGTATCTCCGTCGATAAGTTCAGACTCAATTTCACATGAACCATGAGTCAGGTCTATCAGTTGTGATTCTCCGTCAAAAGCATCTGTCATTGCCTTGGCATATTTACGCGTCGTATCGGACGGACTGAAAAAGAATGTATGTAGCATAAGTGTTATTTTGTCATTCCATCAATTATTGCCGCAATTTAATCAGTTACACTTTATGCGCTGTGATTATGGTGTTGCTGTTTGCATTGACCGTTACGCGTATAAGCCCGGCGGTCACATACCAGTTTTTGCCTTTACGTTCAAACTTGGCGAAATCTTCAAGTATGAAACTACGGCAAAAGTTCACAACATCCTGAGATTCCGGCAAATTCAAATTCCGCCTGATACGCTCGACGCCTAAAGGTGTCGTATGTAAATCTGTTATGCTGAACGGATATTCTTCATTCATTTTTAAATCAATCCCAGTCATTAAGGTTGGCGATAAAATCGTCAACCGATGATTCATCAAATAGTTCCGGTAACTCGCTTGTTTTGATGTGATAGTCGTAATTAACCATCATATCATCAACGCCATTCTCGTCATATTCATTATATTCGTTATCCATCTTATTTAGCGACTTCTTTCTTGAAGGAATTGGCGGGTTTGAATGCCGGGACGTTGTGAGCCGGGATAATGAGAGTGGTATTCTTGCTAATGTTGCGTGCGGTCTTGTCGGCTCTCTGCTTTACGATGAATGAACCGAATCCACGGAGATACACGTTCTCGCCGTGAGCGAGACTGTTTTTCACTACGGTCATGAATTGCTCTACCACCGAGAGAACGGCAGGCTTGTCGATGCCGGTCGCCTTAGCTATCTCGTTAACTATATCTGCTTTAGTCATATTGTCTATTTTATCTTGTTATTCAAAATTCATACCTATGAGCCAGTTGATTCCAAAACCAATTAATATGGCAATCGTAAAACTGGCAAATGTGCCAATGAGCACATATTCTGTGATCTTTATATCTTTGGCTTTATTCAGTTCTCCGAATCTGAAAACTGATTTCGCCGCTAATAAAAAGCCTATGCCTTCAATATTGTCTGTGAAGATGAATGTTAGAATCAGTATACGTTCAAGGTATCCGATCCATTTGCCGGCGTTGGGTAAACCCTGCGATGAAGCATCGGATGGCATCCATTTTTCAAAGTCAATAAAAGATTTTATCAATATAGAAGTGGGTGTAAGGACTGCAATATATGCCGTAATGATGAGCCAGAAAGTAGTTGGTAGGATTTCGTCAGCCATATCCAAATGAGGCAATCTTGCGAATGCGAACCACCACAAGCCTATTATGACACAGAAGTGGGCAAGCTGGTCCCATACAAGGCTTATGAGGTCATTCCTCTTAATTCCTGATTTGACGTAATCTATTATAAAATGGCTGGCACCTATCACGACAGGTATAATCCAGCAGTTCCATTGTGCAACGAAAACATAAGCCAATGCCGCCTGAATAAAGGCATGAAATAAGAGAGCCTTGTATTTGGCCGTGGTATTGTTTGAGAATTTATCAGCGCACATTCTGTCACTCTGGAAAAGGAAATCTCCAGTCAGATGTGCCGCAATGAGCTTAATGAGTATGATTGTGTTCATCTATCCTTTCTTTAATCAATTCCTTGAATCTACCGATATACATATTCATTAATTCCTCTTTGCCGGCTTTCAGTGCCTTATCTACCATCTGCCGTGTAATTCCGAGCAAGTTTCCGATTTCAGCATGGCTGATGTCTGTTGTCATACTTTGAAACATAACCCGGCTTTGACTCTGTGTCCACCCGGAAACAATGTCATCTGCAAAAGCAGTCGAAACACGTAACTCCTTGTTTACTCCTTCCCAGGGCGTCTCTATTACCAGCCGATACTTGCCTATGGTGTCAAGTCCTCTGCCCGATGCTCTGTATGCCTCGCCGTCACTCGTGGCAAGGGTTCCGTTTTCATATTCCACCTTTCCGATTCCTATTGACAAACGGGCATCCCATTGACGGTTATGCTCAGCAAATTTATAGGAACGGATATGGGCACGTATGGCGAGAGCTGCTGTTAACGAGTCAACAGGATTCCCGACTCTTATCTGGAAACTGTCGCCACGAAAAATCTCCAGATCAATTTTTGTTAATGTAGACAGTATTTCCGGGAGTGATTGCAGCATGAGCAACATTGAATCGCGCTCCTCTGCAACCATCTTGGTGGAATCCACAATATCGCCGGTTATTATTGCTCCGATTTTCATAAATTGAAATTTTGTGCAAATATAAGCATTCCCTTCGGAATACGCAACTAAAATTGGTTGCTTTCATTATTTGCAACCAATTTTAGTTGCGTACATGTAATCAATAATTGACGAGGATACCCTTCGCCGCCTTTTGGCGGCCGAAATTTTTGGCAAATTGAAGGCGATGGAGCATCACGCTTCACCGCCTCCTTCACTGATATGGCTATGGTTACTTGTTTCGTTTGGCGAGCCACTCGTCACGTTTGTGACGGCACTCTTTGAGAGTTGGAGCGACTACAGAAAAGAGGTCTCCTTCAGCTGTTCTATAGTCGTACATCACTCTCGTCACCTTACGTCCTCGGCGGGAGGAGTAGAAAGTCTCGTACTGCTCCTGTCCGGCTTGGGTGGTCGATATTCCGTTTTGGGTCATTCGTGTCA